>ERZ773229.170-NODE-170-length-69705-cov-11.414989_pt1 | contig 69705 bp, 84 predicted proteins | sample MGYA00580992_ERZ773229 | MGnify/ENA primary metagenome ERZ773229 (study PRJEB29015, sample SAMEA2737795) | human gut metagenome | biome: human gut; feature: human-associated habitat; material: faeces | place: China | collected 2012 ... | reverse complement strand
AGTTCCGTGACCAGCCCAAGAACCAGCTCTGCGTCTGGGTCTACGGCCTGTTCAGTGACAAGCTCGGCGACTATGTGAAGAAGCCCATGCGCGACTGCACCGGCCGTGAGATCTGCATGGAGTGGCTGTACCATCTGGGCGTTCCCACTGAGGACATCGCCGAGCTGGCCGACCACAGCGCCAACACCGTGCCGGTCATGATGCCGTATATCGACGCCTTCTTCATGCCGCGCGCCTTCGGCGACCGCCCCGACATCGTGCCGAAGGGTGCCGTCAACTTCGCCTTCCTGGGCCAGTTTGCCGAGACCGGCCGCGACACCATTTTCACCACCGAGTATTCGATGCGCACCGGCATGGAGGCTGTTTACACCCTATTGGACATCGACCGCGGTGTGCCGGAGGTCTGGGGCAGCACCTATGATGTCCGCTGCCTGATCGACGCCACCGTCAAGCTCCGCGACGGCAAGAAGCTGACCGATATGGACCTGCCCTTCATCCAGAGGGTGGCCCTCAAGGAAGTGCTCAAGAAGATCGAGGGCACCGACCTTGAAAAGTTCCTCAAGGAGTACAACGCCATTTAAGGCGTTTTCTCAAATCGTCTCCTCCGATCCAGTTTGGACCTCCCCCTGAATGCGGCCGGGCTCTGCACCCTGAGACAGGATGCAGGGCCCGGCCCTTTTTCGTATGATTTTACGGAAAATTTCCAAAATAGTATGACTTTCGTGAAAAGGATTTGCGCGGATTTTACAGTTTTCTCTTGCCCGAAATGATATTCTGTGATATGCTTAATCCAGGAATGCAGACCTCGCTGCGGCTGCGCTGCACACCACGGCTCCCCGTTGGGGAGCTTTTGTGCGGGCGGCGGCAGAGAGGCCGCAAAAAAGAGAGTACCGTAAATTGAAGGAGGTCATTTCCTGTGAAACAGTTCATTTCCCGCCGCAGCTTCCTCAAGGCTGCCGGAGCTGCCACTGCACTGACCGCAGTCTCCCTCGGCGCACCCGCCGCATCGGCCGAAGAGACCAATTGCTTCCTGGGTGAAAAGTCGGCTGTTACCATCCTCTACACCAACGATGTGCACACCTACATCGACAAAAAATCCCCCGAACTGACCTATGCCGGCATCGCTGCACTGAAGCAGAGCTATGTGGACGCTGGCCAGAACGTTCTGCTGGTGGACGCCGGCGACCACATCCAGGGCACGGCCTATGGCTCCATGGATGACGGCGAGACCATCATTAAGCTGATGAGCGAGGCCGGTTACGACCTGGCCACCCCCGGCAACCATGAGTTTGACTACGGCATGGCCCGCGCAAAGGCAGCCATGAAGGAAGCCGCTTTCCCCTATGTTTCCTGCAACTGGGTGGACCTGCGCACCGGCCTGAAGGTGCTGCCCAGCATCAAGATCTTCACCATCGGCGGCGCGCGCATCGCATTTGTGGGCGTTACCACCCCGGAGACCTTTACCAAGTCCACCCCGGCCTACTTCATGAACGCCAGCCAGACCAAGTACATCTATGACATCCTCGGCGGCGACGATGGCCAGAAGCTGTACAAGGCCGTCCAGAAGGCCATCGACAAGGCAAAGCTGCTGGGTGCAACAACTATCATTGGTCTGGGCCATCTGGGCGTAGACCCCTCGTCCGCCCCCTGGACCAGCGAAGAGGTCATCGCACACACCACCGGTTTCGATGCCTTCATCGACGGCCATTCGCACACCGTGATGGAGAACAAGCAGGTGGCCGATGCTTCCGGCAAGTCCGTCACCCTGACCCAGACCGGCTCCTACTTCAAGAATGTCGGCAAGATGACCATCGGTGCCGACGGCTCCATCACCACCGAGCTGCTGCCCAGCTACGACGGCGCAGACGCCGCCGTGGCCGCTGCTACCAGCGAGTGGGTGAGCGCAGTGGACGATATGCTGGGCGAGGAGATCGCCGTGGGCGATTCCAAGTTCTACATCACCGACCCCGCCACCGGCAAGCGCCGCATCCGCTCCGGCGAGACCAACCTGGGCGATTTCGTGGCCGACGGCATCTATGCCTACTTCAATGAGATCGAAGACCTCCACTGCGACATTGCCATCATGAACGGCGGCGGCATCCGTGCAAATGTGGACGCAGGCCCCTGGAGCTTCAAGACCTGCAAGACCGTCAGCCCCTTCGGCAATGTGGCCTGCCTGATGTCCGTCACCGGCCAGCAGATCCTGGACGCCCTCGAATTTGGTGCCCGCTTCGCCGGTGCCGAGGGCAAGGAGAACGGCGGTTTCCTGCAGGTCGCCGGTGCCAAGTATGAGATCCACGCCATGGTTCCCAACACCGTCCAGACCGACGACAAGAATGTCTGGGTCGGCAGTGCTACGACCCCGCGTGTTTCGAATGTGGAGATCTACGACAAGACCACCGGCACATACAAGCCTCTGGACCCGAACGCCACCTATGCGCTGGCCGGTATGAACTACACCCTGCGCAACCTGGGCGACGGCTTCGCCATGTTCGACGGCGCAGAGCTGATCAAGGACTATGTCTCGGAGGATTACCTCGTCATGTCCAGCTACGCAGCCATGTTCGGCGGCGTGGATGCAAACGGTCTGCCGCACCTTTCCAGTGCCAACAGCCCGCTGGCCGATTACCCCGGCTATCTGCTCAACTACGAAGATCCCTACGGCGCAGGCCGCATCCAGATGATCTGGTAATGCCCTGAACCAAGAGAGACCGCTGTGCTCCTTCCGTTATCGACGGGGCCAGCGGTCTCTTTTTGTGCCCGGCGGAGCGGACCGAGCGCAGGAACGCGCTGCGCTGGTTCGGGGAATTGCATAGATTCCGGGAACGTTCCTTGTGAGCAATGCTGAAATTCAGAAAAGCACGGGTTGTTCGCTTGCGAACGATCGGGCCATAGGATATAATGAGAAATGGCAAGTGATATACCAGCTGCGCATTCCCGCGCACGAAAAAGGAGAAACAAGATGGAGATTCGATACACCAGCGCTGCCCAGTGGGCCGACGCCCACGACGGTGTCATTCCGGCACCCTATGCTCTGGAAGTGGGGGAGAGCATCACCGATCGTTACCTGGAGCCGGTGGTCTTCCACAACGAAAACGGCCCCGACATCGGCGTGACCACCTGCGGCGTCATCGTCAGGGACGGCCTGTACTTCAAGGATATGGACAACAGCGGCGAGCTGGCCCCTTATAAGGACTGGCGGCTCAGCCCCGAAGAGCGCGCAAAGGATATGGTGGCCCATCTGCGCCTGGACCAGCAGGCTGGCCTTGTGCTGAACGCCCTGTTCAATACCCCGGTGGCCCCCACCCGTGCTGCGGCCACTGGGGCCGATGGCAAACTGGAAATGTCCAAGATCTTCAAGCGCCACGATCCGGACGAGAAGCCCCGTCCCAGCCCCCTGCCCGGCATGGCCATGATCTTTGACGACACCGATGTGACGGACCGCCACATCACGGCGGGCGTTTACCGCGGCGATATGCGCTGCGAGGCAGGAATGGTGGCACTGTACCACAATGCGGGCACCCAGATGCTGGAATACGAAGCCTGCAAGGGCGGCGTGGCGATTCCGTACTCTCTGCACACCAACCCCATCAACATCGGCTATCCGGACTCTCTGGGCATCGGTGCAGCGGTGCTGGGAGACGGCAATGCAGATTTCGTCTATGAAATGGCCGACACGGACCGGAAGATGATGAAGGCCGAGGGCCTGCACATCATGTATGGCCCGCAGGTGGACGTGGCCACCGACCCCCGCTGGCCCCGCACCAACGGCACCTACGGCGAGCGCACCGATGTGACCAGCGACATCACCGAAGCCCTCATCAAGGGCTACCAGAACGGCGACGACGGCCTGAACGAGGGTTCAGTCGTCCTGACGGTCAAGCACTTCCCCGGCGATGCCCCCTCCGAGAACGGCTTCGAGCCGCATGTGCCCATCGGTCAGTGGCGCATCTACCGCACCCCCGGCTCGATGGAAAAATACCATCTGCCCCCGTTCCAGCGTGCATTCGACCACAAGGCGTCCTCCATCATGCCGGACTACTCCCGCATCGCCGCCGATGGCCGCGCTGTGCCCCAGACCTACCGGGGCGAGGTGACCAGCACCGAGGCGGTGCCCAGCGCATACAGCAAGGAGCTGCTCACCGACCTGGCCCGCAACAAGATGGGCTTTGACGGCTACATCAACTCCGACTCCGGCATCACCACCGTGCAGATCTACGGCGTGGAGGACCTGACGGTGCCCCAGCGCTACGCCAAGGCCATTTCCGCCGGTACCGATGTCATCGGCGGCAACACCGACCCGGAGAACATCATCAAGGCGGTGGAGGACGGTCTGCTGCCCAAGGCCGACCTCGACCGCGCCAGCTACAACCGTCTGCTGAGCCTGTTCCGCACCAAGCGTGTGGACAACCCCTATCTAGACCCCGACCAGGCTGACCAGGCCCGGCAGGACAACTTCGATGGTGCCAAGAAAAAGGCCTACGAAGCCAACCAGAAGGCCGTCGTTCTGGTCAAGAACCACGACCACATCCTGCCGCTGGCCAAAGAGAAGAAGGTCTGCATCGTCACCTTCAAGGGCGTGGACTCCGGCTTTGCCCAAATGGCGCAGGCCATGGGTGCCGGTCTGGGCTCTGCCGATGCCGACGAGGCGCTGCGCAAGACACTGGCGGAGGCCTTCGAGAAGAAGGGCTACACCGTCGTCGCCACCCCGGAGGAGGCCGATGTGCTGTACCTCCACGTGTGGCCCATCAGCAACGGCGTGGTGTTCTACCAGTTCGCCATGCCCGTCATTGAGATGGGTGAGATCGTCACGGACGAGCGCGAGACCAACAAGAGCCAGAAGAAGACCGGCAAGCAGGTCACGGTGACCACCCTGAAGGACGTCGAGAAGATCCGGGAGCTGGCCGATGCCATCCATGCGCGCGGCGGCAAGGTCGTGGGCACCTGCGTGGTGAACAACCCCTGGCTGCTGGACAAGCTGGAACCCTACTGCGACGCGCTGACCATCCAGTACACCGTCAGCACGGTAGCGCTGAACAACGCCCTGAACGCACAGGTGGACGTCATCAGCGGCGACTTTGCCCCCACCGGCAAGCTGAGCCTGACCATGGTGTCCGACCCCGCCGTCATCGCCATCACCGAGCAGGAGATCGACGGTGTAGTGCGTGAGATCTGCGCTTCGCCCAACGATGTGCCCGGCTACGATAAGGACCCGTACATCGACCCGGCCATCCTTGCCGGGGTGCGCGGCGGCAGCTACGCTTACTGCGACGCCGACGGCAACTATTACCGCAGCGGGTTCGGTCTGAATTACTGACCCTCTCCGTCCTTGCTTCGCAATGCCACCTCTCCCGAAGGGAGAGGCATTGGTAGGACGGTCTTGATTCTGCTGTTTGAATAACGTTTCACAAAACCATAAAATAAAGTGCTCCGCTGTCTCGATTTGCGGCTTCTGTACAGATGCTGTAAATCTTGAAAGCGGAGCACTTCTGTTCATAGGGGAAACAAAGAGAAAAAAGAACCAGCCGAACATGTTCGGCTGGTTCTTTCTGGTTGACTGCTTCAGAGCTTGCGCGAACAGATTTCCACAATTGGCCTCGTTTGAAATGCTTGAATTATCATTGTTTTCGTCGGAGCATAAATCCAAGTCAACGGTATTGCTATCCCCGAAGCAATTAAAAACCAGCTTCAATCGGTTGCCATCATCGTAAACATAGGCCGCGACCAGAAATGTGTTGAAAAGGTCTTCCTGATACTGACGGTCGTAAACATCGCCGTTCCTGAATAACAAAAGGCTTGATATGAGGTTTTTACGATCAACGTGAACGAGGTCTTCTTTTGCTGAGTTCAGCTTGGCGCTTAAATCTGACTGTTGAGTCTCCAACTCAATGAGCCGGTCGCGGGTCGTGCTTGTAATGACACCCTGTTCAATGGCCTTCATCACATTCGAGATAGAGGACTTGATGTCGGCTAACTCATTCTCCAAAGAGGTGATTTGAAGTTTTCGGTCTTCATCTTCCCAGTATTCGATAGTTTTATCTGCAATCCATTCAATGACATCATCAGTCAGACAATATTGCTTGATGGCTTGGGCAACCGCCGGCTCGATGATATCCCGGCGAATATTCTTTTTGTCACAGGTGCGTCCCACGCGCCTATTCTGGCAGGCGTAATAATGATGAATGGTTCCGGTCTTGGAAGTGCCGGACATTCCGATCATGTAGCCCCCGCAGTGCCCGCATCGTAGCTTCCCGGTCAGAAGGTAATCATCTTCGCCGGGGCGATGCCGGCCGTTTTTCCTTCGGTTTCTCATCCTGATTGCCTCCTGAACCTTGTGCCACAGGCGGTCATCTATAATGCGCGGAACACCGCCCTCAATGCGAGTTTCACCGTAAATGTAAATCCCGCGATACCTTTCATTGGTGCATAGGCCGTGAAAACTGCATTTGTTCCACTCGCCATTGCTGCCGGTTTTAATACCCCGGCGGTTTAGATCACGGGCAATGCTCGTATTGGTTTCACCAGAGGCGACGCGCGTGAACACCTCCCGGACGACTGCGGCGGCGGGTTCATCCAAGACGACTTTTCCGTCGGAACCGCGCTTGTAGCCGAAAGGCTGCTTTCCGTTTGCGATGCACTTGCTGGCGTTGTCCATTAGACCGCGGCGAACATCCTCTGCCAGATTGTCCGAGTAGAACTGGTTGACATTCATCATCGACCGCAGAGCAAACCGACCAGCCGCGCTGTCGTCAAAATCTTCCTCGGCATAGTAGACTTTGACACCGCAGTCAACCAGACGAGCTTCGTTCACCATCGCCTGCATCATATTTCTGCCCATGCGGTTGGACTTCCATGCAAGCACATAGCAGAACTTCCCGTCCTCAGCATCATTCATCATACGTTGGAATGCCGGGCGATTGTCGGTGCGGCCGCTGATTGCCCGGTCTTCGTAGGTCACGGTGATTTTCAGACCCAGCGAAGCAGCGTATTTCCGGCAAGCCTCAATCTGCTGCTCGATGGAAACATCCCTCTGGTTGTGGGACGAGTAGCGGGCATAGATGACGGCATCGCCGCTTGCCTGTTTCTTTTTTCTTGCCATTGTAATTTCCTCCGAGGTACACTTTGACAAGCCTACCCGGAGGTGGTACAATAACATCTGTGAGGTTAGCTGTTATTACCCTCTGGGTAAGCTGATCTGGAACGCCTGCGGTGTTGGTAGCACCGTGGGCGTTTTTTATTTCAATCAAAGATGCTTACTTCTTTTTCAATTCCCTCAATTTTTTGCGGATTTTGAAGCGTATGCGAAATTTTACCGTGTGAATTTTGTCCCGAACTAATTCCAGAAAATTGCGAAAAGACTTACAAATCCATCGCCAAAACATAGGTATCCAGATGGGATAGGCTATGAAGGCCAGAATGAAAATAACGGAAAGATAATTGGATATTGATGGAGCTGCTTTACAACTGTCGCTCCATTCCATCAGAGCGGTGACAGAGAACAAAGTATGGATGAGCCAAAAAGCAATGCTTTTTACGGATAGCTCAGGCGGAACGAGGCTTTGCCTAAAAGTTCGCCGGATGAAACCCTTACGAAAAATGCGGTGTGGACGTGAATGCTGAATTTCAGGGACTTTAGGTACTGCTGGTTGCTCTACAATTCGCGGCACGAGGATAACGCTATTGGCTCTGGCCAATTCCTCGGCAGATGGAGTAAAAGCGTTGTTTGTAACGACCATGGCTACAGAGCAACCGTACATCGACTTTCCCGCAACGACCTCCTGAATAGCAGAAACGCCAACGGGGCTTGTATAATATTTGCACTGGACGGCATATTTTAGAGAGTCTTTCCACGCGACAATATCAACACCATAATCGCCGCTGGCTTGAGTGACTTCTACATCGTGAAAACCGTTTCGCAACAGGTATGCAGCGACGGCGTGTTCATAATCATATCCGGTCATAATACCTCATTTTACATATCAAAAACGGAAAAATCCGCCAAAACGCTGACAACATTGCGGCAGCCTGTTATATTTGAGCCACTTCCGGGAGCAAATTAACGAAAGGGGGATAATTTAATGAATGAAAGCGGTTTGTTAAATCTTATTGAAACTGTTTCGACTTTATCCGAAGAAGATAAGGAACGGCTTATCATTTACCTTCACTCGCTGAAAGATAACGAATGTAGTTTAGGGCCTCATCCTGCTTGCTCTCCGGCAAGTCAAGAATCAATTTAATAATCTCAGCCGTTTTGCTGTCCTCTTGTTCGAGGGCAGCTTTTACTTTTTCTAGGGAACTTTCAACTTCTTTTTCCTCGTCCCAACCCATGATGTAGGATGGCGTGGTATCGAGAGCGTCTGCAATAGCCTTGATTTTAGACTGAGTGAGATCGCGAAAACCGAGTTCGATTTTATTGATAGATGATTTTGACTTGTAGCCTATTTTTTTTGCCAATTCATCCTGAGACATTCCAAGCTCTTCACGGCGAACCTTTACTCGCTGTCCAATGGTCATATTCTGCTCCCCCTAAAAATCTTCTGAAGTAATTATAATACGGCGTAGGCACAAGGTCAACATTTTTTCTGCTTTTTCAAAAAAATAGTTGACATTTGGTCTACGGGGTGGTACTATATGCCAAGTAGACAAACAGTCTACGCCGAACGGAAAGCGAGGTGAAACACTATGACCAATGCGACTTTGCTTAAAGCGAAGATTGATGCCTCCGGCTACAAAATTAAGTACATCGCAGCGCAGATAGGTCTTTCTTATCAGGGCTTTTTGAATAAAATTCGGAACAAAACCGATTTTACTGCCCCTGAGATTAAGGGCTTGTGTGAACTGCTTCGCATCGAACCGGAGGAAATGGAGCAAATTTTTTTTGCTCAGTAAGTAGACTATTTGCCTACTTATGACTTTGGGAGGCCAAGATGAACACCGACATCCACGTCCGGTTGGACGAAATCAGTCCCGAAGATACCGCTCGGCTGGCGCGGGGCTGCAAGAGGCTCTACCTCAACATCATCGCCATGCCGGGCGGGCAGGAAAGGCTGGATGCCGCATGGGAGGCCTACCAGCAACGAAAGAAAGGAGGATGTCCCAATGGTTGAACTTCTTATGTTTCTGTACGGCGTTGATGCCGACCAAGCCGCGGCCAGATGCCCGGCAGCGTGGTTTGGTGTGATCGTGATGGTCATCGGGGTTCTGGGCTGGTTGGACTGCTACGGCTGTTTCGATAGCCTTGGCCGTTGGCTTGGCAAGGTGCTGAAGGAGGTGCGCGATGTATTCTCCGTTTGACCCAACCGATGAAGAAGCGGGCTACCCGGAAGAACCCCGCTGTCCGCTGTGCCATGAGCGCTGCGATACCATCTACCGCACTGATGATGGCGCAATCGTTGGCTGCGACCGCTGCTTGGAGGCCGCAGATGCATGGGAAGTTCATGAATGCTTCTCGGAAGGGGGTGACTGATTTGAAAGCCAAGAAGTTGACCCGCAAGCAGAAAGAAGCTCTTTCCGCTGCTGGCTGGGACTGCACCGCATATCTCTGGGTTCGGGATGTCCCGAATGGCATGGTGCTTCTGAACAAGGGCACTGGCAAGACCGTTGTTTTTGAAAAGTGAAAGGAGGATGCCACATGGCAAAGGAAACCACATTGCAGGTCATCGAACTGCAGCAACTGCCCATCATCGTGGAGCGGCTGCATAGCGTAAAGGCTGACATTGAGCAGCGCACGGCTGAAGCCCTCTCGCTGGTCTGCACCGAGCAGACCTATAAGAGTGTCAAGGATGCCCGTGCGCAGTTGACCAAGGAATTTAAGGAGTACGAGGCCCAGCGCATTGCTGTCAAGGACAAAATCCTTGAACCGTATGCCGAGTTTGAGAAAGTCTACCGCGAGTGCGTGACGGTGCCGTTCCAGACCGCAGATGCAGAGCTGAAACGGAAGATTACGGACGTTACTTCCGGTATCGTGTCCCAAAAGACGGATGCCGTTCAGGAATATTATAACGAGCTGGTGGAGGCCGCTGGCATTGACTGGATGGACGATTTGACCTACCGGCCGAAGGTCAACATGAGTGACAGCGTAACTGCCCTGAAAAAACAAGCAAAGGCGTTTGTGGACGGCATTGTGTCCGACGTGGCTGCAATCGAAGCCACGGAAAACTCTGCGGAAGTTATGGTGGAGTACCGGAAGAACCTCGATCTGCCCGCAGCTATTAAAGCCGTGGATGACCGGCACAAGGCGCTGGAAGAACAGCGCAGACGGGAAGAAGAACGCCGTGCCCGGCAAGCGGAGCGTGAAGCTGCCGCAGAAAAGGTTCGCGCCGCTGCTGCGGCTGCGGCCCAAGAACAGCCCGAACCGGCGCAGGAAATCTCCGCAGACCCGGAAATGGCCGTGCAGCCTGAACCGGTGCCGCAACCCAAGCCGGAACCCATCTTTATGACCCGCTTCTACGCAAAGGGCACTAAGGCCCAGCTCGTCGGTTTGAAGCATTATCTTGAAAAGGAAGGTATTGAATATGGCAACCTCTAACAATCAGCTGCAAGCGCAGCAGAAGCCCAAGTTCTCCGTGGCAATCACCACCAAGGGCTACCGGTCCTTGATTTCCAATACCCTGCGCGACCCGGCCCGCGCCCGCCGCTTTACGGCCAGCATCACCTCGGCGGTAGCCGTCAACCCGGCTTTGCAGGAATGCGACGCCGGCACGATTCTGGCCGGTGCCCTGCTGGGCGAAAGCCTGAACCTCAGCCCGTCCCCGCAGTTGGGTCAGTATTATCTGGTCCCGTTCAAGCAGAAAGCCAAGTATGACCGCAACAATCGACTGATCCGACCGGAAATCACCACGGCCACGTTCGTGCTTGGCTACAAGGGGTATGTTCAGCTGGCATTGCGCAGCGGTCAGTATGCGGATCTCGATGTGATGGAAATCAAGGAAGGGGAATACCTCGGCAAAGATTCGCTGACCGGCAAGCCCAAGTTCCAGTTCATCGAAGACGATGACCAGCGGGATGCGTTACCTACCGTTGGCTACATGGCTTACTTTGAGTACATGAACGGTTTCCGCAAGGTGCTGTACTGGTCCAAAGAAAAAATGATGAACCACGCAGATACCTACTCCAAGGCGTTCAGTCGGCAGAAGTACGAGGAATTGCTGGCTGGCAAAATCCCGGAGAGCGAAATGTGGAAGTATTCGTCCTTTTGGTATAAGTCGTTCGATGACATGGCAAAGAAAACCATGCTTCGACAGCTTATTTCTCGCTGGGGTGTTATGAGCATCGAGATGGCCAAAGCCTTTGAGAGCGACAACACCGTGTCTATGGTGGACGGCAATGGCGAAATCGTCACCGAGGCGGAATCTATGCCTGGTGCATCCGAACAGCCGGAGCTGCACACCGGGAAACCGGATGTAGGTGATGGTCAGGGCGCTCTGCCGCACGGAGATATTTCTCAGGGAGAACCGACGACCGTAGAAACGGTAGTTGACCTCAGTTCGTTATGATCAACTACAACATCATATCCACCGGAAGTCAGGGAAATGCGGTGGTGATCGAGCAGAAAATCCTTGTTGATTGCGGGGTTTCATTCAAGGCATTGGCAGCAGAATGCCGGACGTTGAAGCTGGTGCTGCTGACCCACATCCACAGCGACCATTTCAAACCGTCAACGATCCGCTTGCTGGCCGAGAGCCGCCCGACACTCCGATTTGCCTGTTGTGCTTGGCTGTGCAAGCCGTTGGTGGACGCAGGAGTGCCCATCGCGCAGATTGACGTTTTGGAGCCGGGACACCTGTATGGCTACGGCATCTGCAACGTCATTCCGCACATAGTCAAGCACAACGTGCCCAACTGCGGATGGAAGATTTGGCTGGACGGGAGAAAGCTGTTTTACTGCACCGACATGAACAATTTGAACGGCATTTCGGCTCCGAACTATGACTTGTACATGGTCGAGGCTAACTATGACGACAAGGAAATTCAGGCCAAAATTGCAGAGAAAAAGCTGACTGGCGAATACATCTACGAGAAGCGCGTCCTGCGGGACCACATGAGCGTGGCAAAGGTCAATGACTGGCTGTATGCCAACATGGGGCCGAACAGTGCCTATATCTATATGCACTGCCATCAGGACAAGGAGGGTTCAACATGACGGGGCGGCTGGTCGATATGGCTTTCACCCTTGGCGGGAAGCAGCGCATCACGCTGGAAGTCGATGGAGATTTCCGGGAAACGTGGGACAAGCTGCATCTGGAACGGCTTCTGGATATCGAAATCAAGAAGCACCGCAACAAGCGCAGCCTGTCAGCAAACGCCTATTTCCATGTCCTGTGCAATAAAATTGCCGCCGAAACAGGGGAAAGCGATGACGAGGTCAAACGGCGGCCGGTTGTCGCCTATGGAGCACTGGCCTGCGATAAGGACGGCCATGTGATCGGTATCAAGCTCCCTGCTTCCGTGGACGCAACGGAAATCTACCAGTACGTCCGCTTCTACGAAACCCGGCAGGAGAACGGCAAGGATTTTGCTTGTTACTTCGTCTACAAGGACACGCACCGGATGGACACAAAGGAGTTTTCGCATCTGGTAGACGGCACGATCGCGGAAGCCAGAGAGCTGGGCATCCAGACCGACACCCCGGAACAGTTGGCCCGATACAAAGAAGAATGGTCAAAATGACCGGAAAGGACATTTTTATGAAAATGGTTACGATTCCTGTTGACGAATACAAGAAGTTGCTTCTGGCGCAGATAGAACTTAGCGTCATCTATCACAAAAGCATGGAACCGTCCGCCTCACGCTATGACATCGGATCTCTTGTGGAGGATATGAGAGAGTCGATTCACACGACCCTCAAACATAACCATCAGGAGGCTCCCGATGCTGAACAGTTGTGATTTTCAGGGGCGCTTTGCCGCTGATCCGGAGCTGCGGACCACCCAGAGCGGCAAGACGGTTGCCAGCTTCCGCATGGCTGTTGACCGGGACATGGTCGGGCAGGACGGCAAGCGTCCTACGGACTGGCTCACCTTCACGGCATGGGGCAAGACGGCAGAGTTCGTCAGCAAATATTTCCGAAAGGGGAGTGCAGCAACGGTTCATGCCCGCTGCCAGACCCGCCAGTATCAGGACAAGAACGGAAATAACCGCACGGCGGTGGAGTTCGTTGTGGACAACATCTATTTTGCCGGTGCGAAGTCTGACGGTCAGCAGCAGAGCGGCTATGTGGATGACGGCGGGACGAATCCTCCGGCAACATACCGGAGCCAGCAGCCCCAGCAGATGGGCTTTGCGACCCAGAATCAGCGGCAGCAGTGGCAGGGCGCGGATGACCGCCCCGGCAATGTTCAGGTTGAGCCGAGCTTTTCCCAGGGAAATGCTGATGATTTTTCGGTCATTGATGATGCAGACGACCTGCCGTTCTGACCGCAGTAAGGAGGTGGTTGGATGGTGAAACCAGACAACTACGTTATGCTTCTGGGCTGGATGCGAACCGAGTTGAACCTAAAAGGAAATGAGCTAAACCTCTATGCGATGATCTATGGTTTTACGCAAGACGGCGAAACAGAGTTTTCAGGCAGCATTCGATATATGCAGGAATGGCTTGGCGCGGAGAGCAAGCAGACGGTCTTCAACACACTGGAAAAGCTCATGGAAAAGGGACTTGTTCAGAAGCGTACAGAGGTCGAAAACGGCGTAAAAAGGAACTATTATCGGGCATCCTTGCGGGGTAGTCCAAATATTAGACTACCCAGTCCAAATTTTAGACCGGGGGTAGTCCAAAATTTAGACCACCCTAGTCCAAAATTTAGACCCAATAATATAGAAGATAATATAGAAGATATTCTAGTTATAAAGGACAACGGCGGCAGTGACCCTCGATTGGATGCCGATTTTGGCCGGATTGTCCGCGCCTTTGAGGAGAACATCGGGTCATTCCCGCCCATCATGCGGGACAGCCTGCAGCGCTGGCGGGAGCAGTTCAGCACAGAAATGATTCTGCTGGCGATTGCTGAGGGGGCCAAGAATGGCGCTCACCGTTGGAACTACATTGATTCTATATTGCGGGGCTGGAAGAAGAACAATATCAGGACACCCGGCGACTTTGAAGCATGGGAATCCAAAAGGAAATCCCAGAGCAGTGACACAGCAGCGCAGCAGCCAAACCGTTCTGCTGCTGCGGACTATGACTTTATTTTTGGAGGCTTAAATGACAGTTGAAGGATTGAAAGCGGCGATGCTGGAAATCGAGAACTACTTCGGCAAAGAGCTTCCGTTCAATCAGCGCAAGGCGCGGTCGGAAGCATACTCGGCAGCGCTGAAGGACATTCCCGATTGGATGGCGGCGCAGGCTTTGACCGAAGCGTTGAAGGTCTGCCGGTTCCCACAGCAGTTGCTTGTGGACTGGTGGGCTGAAATCAAAAAGATTCAGGTAGCGCAAGCACCCACAGCAAACGACCTCTGGAAAGAGGCAGCGACAGCGGCCCGGAAAATTGAGGCCAACCTCTACTACCAGACCCACGGTGGCCTGATGACCGCCGAGGGAAAGCTGACAGGGGAGGACTTCAAGCGGCGCAATGCGGAGATCTTCGCCGCCCTGCCGGTGGCGGTGCAGCGCTGGGCTGGCTCCCCGGAAGATCTGTCGGAGATTTTCAGCAGCCGCAGCAGCGCGGATCTGCGCCAGTTCGTCCGGCCGGGCTTCGACCGGGCTGTGCAGGATGCCCCGGTTGAGAGTTTGCAGCCCCCGGCTCTGCCCGGCGGGGCTACTCAAGCGCGGATTGGAGGTGATGAAATTGAGAAGAAAGCGTAATCACGGAGCGTTGCTCTGCCTGTCCGGTGTGCTGGCGGGCTGCATTGTGACCAGCGCCGTCTGCGGGCAGCGGGTGAACGAGCTGACCATGGAGCGTGACATCTACTCCTATCGTTACAAAAACTGGGAACAGACGGCCAGCGAGCGGGAAGAAACCATCGACCAGCTCCAAACCGAGCTGGACAAGCTCACCGCAGAACTGGCGGCACACAACGACCTGTCCCTTACATACATCGGTGCGTTCAGCTGCACGGCCTATTGTGCAGAGGAATACCCCCACATTTGCGGTGAGGGCCATGGCATTACATCCAGCGGAGCAAAGGCTGTGCCGGGTGTGACCGCAGCAGCCGATATCAGCATCCTGCCCTATGGCACGGTCGTGTATATCGAGAACGTGGGCTTGCGGGTCATCCAAGACACCGGAAGTGCCGTGAAAGGTAACAAGTTGGATGTGTGCGTAAACACGCATGAAGAGGCCCTGAGCTGGTCTGGGTACGGTTCCCGGCGGGTCTGGATTGTTTCTGGAGGTGAAAACCAATGAAAAAGAGCTTTCAGTCCGAAATGGACGACACGCAGCAGTCGGTCAGCCAGATTGTGTGCTGGTGTACGACCATTGCGCTGCATCAAGAGTTCGGGGTGGGCAAGACCCGCCTCGACCGCATTACCGACCGGATGAACGAGCTGGAGCGGCAGAATACGGATGTTGTTATGACCCCGGATGCCAACGGTTTGCCGTCCAAGGTTAAGGCAGACGCTATCCGGGAAAGCTGGCTGGCAGGGTGTGTGACCTCCGACTACCGCATCCCGATGGTGCGGGCACCGCGCGGCCGCAAGGAGCAGCAGTATCGCATTGCTGGCAACAAGGCGGCAAAAATCGCGTGGCAGATTTACGCCAAGGCTGTCATTGATGTGCTGCACTACGGGCCGGATCGCATGGAACGGCTGTTCAGGGAAAGCCGCTCCAACTACGAGCAGTTGAACAAGTGGGCCCACGAGGATGGCTTGGATGTGGCAATGGAACGTCTGCGCCGGTGTGCGGCAGATGCCTTGCAGGCCGACGATTTGGAAGTGGTCGATATGGACGGCAGCAGAAGCGCCAAAAAGGTTGACCAGGAATTCCGCAAGCAGCAGGTTGAGTTTGCAAAGCGTGTCCGGGCGCAGACCTTGGGCCGCATCGGCGTGACTTCGCAGCCGGTCAACGTGCTGGCCCATCAGAACGTTCAGGATAAAATCCAACTGGTCATGCGGCAGGTTTCTGAACAGTCTTTTGAGCGCAGGAGGGTACGCTGATGGCGATGAATGACTACGGCGAAAAGCTGGACAGCAACGGCTATGCGCCCAGTGTCCTGCACGATAAGCCGACCTGTCTGATTTGCGGCCGCTTCGGAGTGGCCCGGCATGAAGTCTACTTTGGGCCGTATCGGGACAAGAGCAAGCAACTGGGCTTGTGGGTAACGCTCTGCCCTTGGTGTCATCAGAACGGCAACACGGCGGTTCACACCAACCGGGCGGCGGATCTTCGCCTAAAAAAGTGGGCACAGAAAAAGGCCATGGAATACTACGGCTGGCCGGAGGCGCGGTTCATCCAAGAGTTCGGGAGGTCTTACTTATGAGCGAAAATTGCCCGATTATCGCCATTGACCCCGGCAACACGCAGTCTGGCTACTGCGTAATTGACCAGCGCACCTTGCGCCCGCTGGAGTTCGGCAAGATTGACAACGCCGAACTTATGCAGAAGTTGGCCTCCGCTACGGAGCAGGGCTGGCGGTGGGCTGTCATCGAAATGGTGGCCTCCTACGGGATGCCGGTCGGCAGGGAGGTTTTCGACACTGTCCTTTGGATAGGCCGCTTCTACCAAACTCTGAACGCCTGCTGCTCGGTGCGGCTGCTGTGCCGTATCGAGGAAAAGCGGCATATCTGCCACAACACACGCGCCAATGATGCCGCCATCCGGCGGGCACTCATTGACCGCTTTGCAGACCACGACCTCAAAAACGGTCGTGGCACAAAGAAGGCCCCGGATTTCTTTTACGGCTTCAAGGCAGACATTTGGGCAGCATACGCCGTCGGCCTGACTGCCATTGAAAACCGGGAGAACGATTACAATTTTTCGTCGAACAAATGAAAGGAATACATATCATGGATAACTACGAAAACGAAGCCTCCAAGTTTGCCGCCCAGCGCAACAAGCTGAAGAACATCTGCGAGGCCCACGACCTGACCTACACCTTCATCAAGAACGCCTATCCCATCAAATTGATTATCCGCCCGGTCGGCGGCGTTGGGGAACAGATGTCCATGCTGGAGGCTGCAAGCGAGGACAGTTATATTTCCCCGGATGCCTACCTGTTGTTCACGATGAAGGATGGCGCACTGGTTTACCGCATGAGCAAGACCTTCACCATCGAGGATGCCCTGTTCGGCAAAATCAAGAACATCTTCAAAAATATGCACTCCTACTACCTTCAGTTCTTCTTCCGGGATCTCATTGAAAGCGGCCGTCTGACGGCCATCGGTGCCAAGATGCCGGACATCCCGGAGCCTGCCGGAGAGAACACCCCTCCCGTGGTTCAGCCGCCGCAGGAAACCGCAGAAGCGGATAAAGCGGAATCCGATGATGAAGCAAAGGTTCTGGCGCTCATTGATACCAGCGGTGTAACGCAGCCCTATGTGGCGGATAAACTGAACATCAACCTCAGCGCGGCCACGGAGCTGCTGGATAAGCTGGAAAGTAAAGACCTGATCGACTTCTACGATGGTCGTTACTACCTCCACAAGACGGAGGAATAACTCATGGCAAAGGCAGCAGTAACGCGCAGCATCCGGGATGACCACCAGAAGAACTTCCTCAAAATCTTCAATAGCCTGACTGGAAAGCACAGCCGCTGGGAGATTTGGGAGGACTTCGTCACCCTGACGGCCATCGAGATTTCGAACAGCACGGACAAGGTAAATGCCCCAGAGCGCACCAAGATGTATCAGACCATCGTTTCCAAATACTCCGCCAAGGAGCGGGATGGCATGGCTGAAATGCTGGGCGAGGTAATCATGGGTATGGAGCAGAATCCTGACCAAGACTTCCTCGGTTCGCTGTACATGATGTGCGAGTTGGGCAACTCGCACGCCGGGCAGTTCTTCACTCCCTACGATGTGTGCCGCTGCATGGCTGAGATTACGTTTGACCCGAAGCTGCACCCGGACATGGAGGGCTTCATCTCGGTATCCGACCCGGCCTGCGGTGCTGGAGCCACGCTGCTTGCCTTTTTGAACGTCTGCAAAAGACGGAATATCTGCTACCACAACAAAGTCCTTGTCATAGCCCAAGACATTGACTTCATCGTTGGGCTGATGTGCTACATCCAGTGCAGCTTCATGGGCTGCGCTGGATATGTAGTCATCGGTGACACACTCGTGAATCCGGCAACGGCCTACGACAGCCGCGGATTGCTGCCCGCAGGGCCACAAAATCGTATCTGGTATATGCCGCTCTTCTCAACTGACGTGTGGTATATGCGCCGCCAGATAGCGCAGATGAACCTACTGTTTGAACCGAAAGTCGAACCAGTAGAAATCGAAAAAGCAGATACTAAGCCCGCAAATTTGCAAAAATCTATCAAATCAGCACCCAAAGAGCCTGAAAAACAGGACTTTAAGGAAACCAGAAACGGACAACTCACATTTTTCTAACTCGAATTGAGAAAGGAGTAATCACTATGGCAGATATCACTTATATCCCTATCCGGCAGTTGCATCCGCACCCGGACAATCCCCGCAAGGATCTGGGCGACCTGTCCGAGCTTGCCGCCAGCATCAAGGAAAACGGCGTATACCAGAACCTGACCGTCATTCCCGGCCACTACCTTGGCAGCAGGGAGTACATCCAGAAGTGCGTTGACGAGGGTGGCGACGCTTCGGCAGCAGCGGCCGCATGGACACCCAAGGCCGTGTGGTCCAGCGAGGACTACACCATTATCATCGGCCACCGCCGGGCGGCAGCAGCGCAGCAGGTCGGGCTGTACGAGTTGCCCTGCGCCATCGTAGAGATGGACGAGCGGGAGCAGATGCAGACCATGATGATCGAGAATATGCAACGGTCAGACCTCACCGTCTACGAACAGGCTCAGGGCTTCCAGATGATGATGGACTTCGGACAGACTGTGGAGCAGATCTCCGACAAGTCGGGGTTCTCCCAGTCCACTGTTCGGCGGCGCATCAAGCTGCTGGAGCTGAACCACGACAGCTTCAAGAAAGCCGAAAAGCGCGGCGCCACCCTGTCCGATTTCGCTCAGTTGGACAAAATCGAAGATTTGGATGTCCGTAATGAGGTTTTGGAAACCATCGGCACCCAGAACTTCAATCGAGCTATGCAGGATGCCCTGAACAAGCAGAAGTGGAACCACTACCGGGATGACCGCGTGAAAGAGCTGTTGACCTTTGCGACTGAAGTTGCCGACACCAGCAGCGAAGAGTATTCTTATGTGACCTGCTGGTCCAGTTGGAATATGCGCTCGGAATCTACCGTTTCTGTGCCGGAGGATGCGGATAAGGTGGAATATGTGTTCAAGATTACTTCCAGTGATGTCAGCCTGTACAAAAAGCGGGATAGGATTGCTGAAGATAAAGATGACGCTGCGCTGGAAGCCGCACGGGCTACCAGCCGACTGGCCTGTGAGCAATTCACCGAAACGACTAAACTCATGTACGAGCTGCGCCGGGATTTCGTGAAAGAATTGACCCCGGCAGAGTGCAAAAAACACCTTCCGGCAATTCTGGTTTATGCTATGCCACTCCTGTCTGAATATAAGTGCGCAGACGATGATGAAAACGTGCTGTCCTTGCTCGGCATCGGCCTTGATGAACAAATGCAGGAGGGCACTGAGCTGGAAGATGCCTTGAGGATGTTCAACGCATACAGCACCGAGCCGGAAAAAGTTCTGCTGGTAATGGCTTTTGATGCAGTAGACGATGAGCGAGAGGGCTATTGGGAAACTTCGTGGGATTATAAGACACGCACAAACGATTATATCCATGGCGATAACGAAAATCTTGACCGCACTTATGAACTTTTGACCACCCTCGGCTATGAAATGGCCGATGACGAAAAGGCTCTGCAGGATGGCACCCACCAGCTTTTTGCGGTGTATGGTCCTAGCAGCAGAATCAATACTGTCTGCGACCAGTGTAAGACTGCCCATCCTGAATGCGATAAGTGCTGCAAGACTTGTGGCGACCACTGCAATGCAGCCCAATCGTGCGGAAAGGATGGTGAGAACTGATGCCTGATTTGAAAGAATATGCCGACCGCCTCAAGTTTGAGATTTTGGCCGCCGACTTCCTGATGGTGGAAGACAGGGAGCGTGTCTTTGACCTCATCGAGAAAGTGCTGGGTGATGACGATGCCTGACCAAATCTTCGTCGACGTTGCGCTGCTGGCTGTGGGTGTGGCAATCGGCGCCCTGCTGGGTGAAACCAGCCGCCAGCAGCATGACCGACAGTTATTCCGGGAGTATATCAACTTCATGGCTGAATCGGAACACAAAAACGAACTGCTTTTTCGGGAAATAATTCGGTTTCAAATCGAGAAGGGAATAAATCATGAGGAAAAAGAATAATCGTAAGCCGCTGCCCGGTGCTAGTGGGTTACTTCGACTGCGGTGCAAGTGCTGCGGCAGGGAATTTGGCACATTCCTGCATATCCCGCAGGTGAGCATTGGGTGCCATTGCGGCGCGACCATCAGCTTGGAAGGGCTGTGTGCATACGAGTTTGACTGCGAATGCTGCGGGGTACATACCTATGGCCTCACCAATATGACAGATGCAGATCTGACGATTCCTTGCCGCTGCGGCAATCCGATCACGATGCGCTGGGATCCCTCCACGCGCCGGTATAAGGAATGAGGTGAAAGATATGTGGCAGATTTTCACGGTCATCGGGCTGGCAGCTGGGCTGTTCATGTGGGGCCTGTGTGCAATGTCCAGCAATACCAGTCGCAAAGAAGAAAACACCAGCAAGGGAGGACAGAACGATGAATGAAGAAGCTATCAACGTGAACCTTTACGGCAGCGGTTCAAGGGACTGTCGTCTGCGGGCAGAGTATATTTTCTGCGACCGGGCGAATGAATGCTCTGCATACAAACAAGGAACCTGCTTTGCTGTGACGGCGCCCCTTTCGAGGCATTGTATGGTCGGGAGCGTGAGCCGGGTTGACGGAGGCACGAAGCGTTCCAAGATGTACAACAAGGTTTGTGAAACAGCAAAGGCGCATCCGAACTATTCTGTTCTGAGGTTCCCTTATAACGAAAAACTCGTCAGAATCGGGAATGACGCGCTTGTTGTGCTGCGGTATGTCAGCCTGAAGCTCAACGAGAACGGAAAGCTGATTGACGACGGCCTCAGTTTCGGGATGAAAGAGATGACCTACATCCCGGAGAAGTATTTCACGGCAGAAAACATCTTGACAATCTGCAATGCGCATCCCCATACGATTTTTGGCTATGGAGAGGTCAGAGAATATCAGGCCGATGAAATCCCGTTCTTTCTTCTGCGACTCCGTGCCCTATTCCCGGAACTGTACGCAGCGGTGGTTGAAGCTGACCCTAAGCAGGGCGAAAAGACACCGAATTTTGTTGGAAAGCGGGCGAAGCTGCTCACGCTCAAAACGAACTGCGAATATCGCTCCAAGGACTACGGGACATTCTTCTTTGATGGCAAGTATGCCATTTTCGACGATTACCGCACAGCGTTCAGACCTTTCGACGGCGGAAAAATGACCGCCAAAATTGAGGTCACTGAGGATTCTGTCATAGAAATCAGCGACAATGCACAAGTAACGAAAGATACGATCCTTGTATAAGGAAGCGACATCAATTCGTATAAAAATGAACTGTTTGAATTGCATCCACTACATACCCCTTGACCCGCCCATCAGGCGCACCGATGTACACGGCCAGACCTACGAAGTGCCGGGCCTGTGCAAAATCGGTGCAGACCACATAATTTGTGGCCTTCCGGTCTACAAACCTACCGCAAGTTGTGATAAAATAGCAGAAGCACCGCCGAAAGGCGGCAGCTGAAGTGCATACGGAGGTAGGTTGTGACCATTCAGGAATTGTCCAAGTATTACGACATTCAGACGGCGCTCGAAAAGGATCGGGAGGTTTACGATAATCTGCGACAGAAAGCAGGTCCGGCCTCCCCGCAACTGACAGGAATGCCCCATGTTTCCGGTGTCAGGGATAAGGTCGGAGATCTGGCCGTAGAACTGGCGGACATGGAAGACCGCATTCAGTACTTAGAGGCGCAGGCCCAGACGGAACGGCTCAAAGTAGAGGCGTACTGCCGCAGCATCATGGATGCCCGGCTATACCTTATCTTCCGGCTGCGGTTCGTCCGCTGCCTGACGTGGGCGGAAATCGCCGGGAAACTCGGAAAGTGCTACACTGAAAATGGCGTATCCCGGATGGTCTACAATTATCTTTCCACACATTGATTGAGAGGCTCTGCCAAGCGCAGGGCCTCTTTTTTGTCTGGAGGTAAGGGGAGATGCCGACGGATAATGGCGGACGGATTGACATAGTGGCGGATGGCGGCGGACGATGGTAGATGATGTCGGACGATAGTAGACTGTTTGACATCGTGGGAGATGATGGTACACGCTTTGACATGAATGTAGATGACAACGGATAGAACCTGTGATATTATTAGGCTGCAAAATCCCAATCAAGCCAAGCGGCACTCACTATTTCCGGTGAGCGCCGCTATTTTATTGCACCGAAAGGAGGATATCCGTGCCGTGCGTTGCTCCTTTGCGCATGGCATCACCGCTGCACCTTGAAAATTCGGGGTGCAGCAAGCCGGGCACTTCGCCAGGCCCGGCCCAAAGAAGGAGTTTTCCGAATGTATCAGAAAATCAAAAACAAGTTCAAAGCAAACCCCACTCTGTTCTATGCCTGTTCCATTGTCGCATCATGGGCAGGTGTGGGCAGCCTCATGAATTTTCGGACGATCGCGCTGAACTATGGTGCAGTTCCGGCAATCATCTGGGCGGTGTTCAACTCGCTGGCATGTATCACGTTTGGCCTGTTCGTTGACCGCATCCCGGATATCCGGCGCATCATGCAGAGCAAGGTGATGTTCTACTTCATCGGTCTGCTGACGCTGTTCCAGACATGGACGCAGATGTCCGGCATTTATGAAATCTTCGGTGATACCCCGATTGGAACAAAAGGCGGCATGGCTATCGTGTACGTCACCTGTGTAGCATTCCTGATTATGCTGCTCAAAGATGGCATGATCCGCAACGTATTGTCTGACGGCTTTTCGTGGGTGGTTGTTTACGGTCTGCTGGCTGTGGTGGTAGTTGCTGCGCTGGTTTACACTGGCGGTGCATTTGCTACCATCGACCCCGGCGTGAACGCTGCTGGCATCAAGGCCGGTGTGTACAACGGATTGCTTCTGCTGCCCGGTCCCTTTGCCTGCCCGTATTATTATTCGTTATTCGAGTACAACGACAAGAATGCGGACGGCACTCGGCGCGGTAATATGAAAAAGTCCTTTGTGCTGGCCGGTGTGATGTTCGGCATTTACATGGTGCTGGCCGCGCTGCTCACATGGGTGCGTTTCAGCCCGATGCTGAATGTCATGAAAGCTATCCTGATCACCGTCATTGCAATTTCCTCTCTGTCCACCTACCTTTATTGTGAATATCTGGTGTTCGGTAAGAAAGCCGGTTTCGCGCTGGATGTTTTCACGGTGGCCTCGTGGCAGATCCTGATTCCGCTGGGGGTTATGGGCATCTGGCAGCTGATGAGCACGATTCGCATCTATGTGGTCATGGCGGCGATCCTGTTCTCCATCGTGCTGCACCTCGTTTCGGATGAAAAGGAGGGCGCACGATGAAAAAGGTCTTGGGCAGAAAACAGGTCAGCCGGAACGCCGACTGGCTGGCGGCGATGCAGCACATCGAGGAATTGATCTCACAGGATGAAGTCGATGCCTTTGAAAATGCTGCGGTCGAACGTATCATCAACGCTACAGCAGGAAAGAGTGCGGCCTATGCGTGGAGCGCCGGAAAGGATAGCATCGTCCTCGGCAAGCTCTGCGAAAAAGCTGGCGTGAAAGACTGCTTCTTTGGCCATTGCGAGCTGGAATTCCCGGAGTACCTCTTCTGGGCTCTGGAAAACGCCCCGGCCGGCTGCGAAGTCATCAATACTGGCCTGAACCTTGAATGGCTGGAAAAGCACCCGGAGCTGCTGTTCGTGAACGACGCAAAGCGCCTGAACATCTGGTATGGGCTGCTCCAGCGCCGTGCCTTCTCGATTTATTTCGAGGAACACGGTTCGGATATGCTGCTGGTGGGGCACCGGGCTATGGACGGAAATAATTGCGGAAAGGATTACACCATCCGCAAGAAATCCGGCGAAACTCGGTATGCACCTATTGCAGACTGGCCGCATGAGGCTGTTCTGGGCTATATCCACTATCACGGTCTGGCGCTGCCGCCGACGTACCAGTGGGAAAACGGTTGGGTCTATGGTCCTACGCCGTGGCCCATCTGGGGAGAACCGGCAACGGCCGAGGATGGCTTCAAGCTGATTTTCAGCCTGTCGCCGGAAGTCGTCCGTGCTGCCGCAGAGGTCATTCCTGCTGCCCGAACCTTTCTGGAAGGGAGGGCTGGCAAGTGATTATCACGCAGAAGAAGCTCTCCGAACTGCATAAGCCCGCCCGCAACATCCGCCGGCATTCTGAAAAGCAGCTGACCGAATATGTCCGCAGCATTAAAATGTTCGGACAGGTTAAGCCGCTGGTCGTGGCCGAAGATGGTGAGATCATCGCGGGCAACGGCCTGTACGAAGCTCTGCTCCGCATGGGCTGGGAAACCTGTGACTGCTATGTGATGGCTGGTTTGACTGATGCGCAGAAGAAAAAACTCATGATGGCTGACAACAAGGTCTATGAGCTGGGCTTTACGGATGTTGATGTCATCGAAGAACTGGTCAAGGAACTGGACGGGGATGTAGACGTCCCCGGCTGGGATGCTGACCTCTTGGAAATGCTCAACAGCACCGAGGCCGAAGTGGACGAGATCGTGGATTCCTACGGCACGTTCCCGCAGGAAGAAGTTTCGGCTATGAGCCGCCATCAGGTGGAAGAACACGTTCCTTATGCGGAAACACCGTCTTATTCACCCGCCGCCCCTGTGTATAGCGCTCCTGCGGCCTCCGCGGACCCTCAGCGGGCTTCTGCTGCGCAAGAGCTGTCTACACCTTCTGAACCGCAAAACGCTGCTCCGGTATACGAGAGCCAGCCTCAGCACCGATACATCCGGTGCCCGAAATGCGGCGAGATGATAGAGGTGAGCTGATATGCCGGTGAAAGTAGTAGAAAGCAGCATGAATGTTTTGCAGGCTGCGAAGATCCGCATCCGCAATGTGTTCACCAACGGATGTAAAATCTATCTGTCGTTTTCATCGGGCAAGGACAGCCTGTGCATGGCCAGTCTGGTGTACGACATGATACGCGCCAGTGAAATCAGCGCCAGCCAACTGACGGTGACGTTCATTGACGAGGAAGGGCTTTACCCCTCCATGGTAGATGCTGCATACCGCTGGCGGCGCAACTTCCAGTCTGTCGGAGCAAAGTTCCTCTGGTTCTGTCTGCCGTTCAAACAGGTGTGCGTCATCGACCATCTGTCCAGCTCTGAGTCGTGGATAACATGGGAGCCGGGCAAGGAGAACGTCTGGATGCGCCAACCGCCTGATTTTGCTATCCGGTACAGTCCGTATCTGAGCTATCCCGGCGAGATGAACTATCAGACGTTCTGTGAGAAAGCATTCCGCGATGGCATTTAGCTGGTCGGCCTGCGCACCGCAGAAAGCCTGACCCGGTATAAGTGCATTGCCAATACGAAGATGGACCGTATCGGGAAAGGTGGGAAGTTCTATCCCATCTATGACTGGACAGACAGCGACGTGTGGTTGTACATCAAACTGCGCAAACTCCAGTTCCCGGAAATCTATATGCGGCTGTACGAGGCGGGGGTCCGAAAGAACGCCCTCCGGCTGTGTGCTTTTTTCGGGGATACCAGTACACAAGGGCTGCGCTGGGTAGCTGAAACAGACCCCGACCTATGGGAACGGATACAGAGGCGCGAACCAAACGCCTATCTGGTCCTGCTCTACTGGGATAGCGAAATGTTCCGGCGCAGTACCCGCAAGCGGCGTGAGCTAGAAGAGGGAACAGAGCAGAAGGACTACAAAGCCCTCTGCAAAGATATCCTCTTTCTCCACCCGGAACGGTACACCATCGCCAAAGACACGCTGTCCCACCTGCGAAACTGGCAGGGCTTGTTCATCAAGACCTACGGCATTGCAGAGCAGAAGCACTACAAGACCATGTACGAGGGACTGCTGTATGGAGATCCCAAGCTGCGCATCCTGCGTATCCTGTGGACCACCATCTACAACGACCACAACGCAGCCATCAAGGAGGCCCAGAATGGAAAGCATTGACTTGTTTGCCCCGCTGAATTCCCTTCGGTGGGTAGAACGTGAGAAAATCCACGCGAATGATTACAATCCCAACAAGGTGTCGGAAGACAACCTGAAGCTGCTGGTGCAGTCCATCCTGACAAATGGTTGGACGCTGCCAATCGTGGTGCGGCCGGATGGAACTATCATTGATGGTTTCCACCGCTGGACCGTATCAGGCAGAGAACCGCTGCTCTCTATGCTGGGCGGGAAGGTGCCGGTCGTGGTCGTTGACCATCACGGAAACGAGGATGCTGATGTATACGGCACCATCACCCACAACCGCGCCCGTGGTACCCACCTGTTGGAACCGATGAAGGCCATTGTCAAAAAGCTGCTCGATGAGGGCAAGGATGTGGACGAGATCGGCAAGCAGCTGGGCATGAAACCGGAGGAAATCTTCCGTCTGTCTGGTTTTACCCGCGACGAGTTCTTGGACATGATGACGCAGGACCATCCGACGTTCTCCAAGGCCAAAGTAATCAGGAGCATATAAGTCTGTCCTTTGCCAGCATCCCTACTGGTGAGGGCTTTTTACTGACGGGAATAAAGAAAGGAAACATCAAGATGGATTCTAACAACTTTACCGCGTCCGCGATCGCCGCGGTCGTGTGCCTCCACAATGCAAACGCCGAGCTGAAGGGTACTCCGAAAATCGGGGTAACTGATGTGTACGTTGTCTGGAACTGCAAGACCCTCCAGAACAACAAGGCGCTGCTGGCCACCACCGTTCCGGACGGTATGTATTATGAGGCCACCTACAACGGCGACAAGAAGGAACTGTATCTGGATGCCTACAAGAAGGTCCAGAACGTGTGTATCGAGGACGAGGGCTAAGCGTGGAACCCCTCACAGATGGGGAAGAAGGTGGTGATGTGCCAAATGAGAAAAATCTGGTGTCAAATGGGCAGCGAACGCCGAATGAACGCCGAGAAAACGCCCGAAAAGCCGGGAAAGCATCTGGTGCAGCCCGTAGGCGAAAAAAGCAGGCCGCCCAATATATGCGGATCCTCATGGAAACCGCTGCAACGGAAAAGCTTGCCCAGAAGTTGCAGGAGCATGGCTTCGATGAAGAGGACTGCACTTATGCCGCGGCACTTGCTTGGAAGATGCTCATGCAGGGCTTGAAGGGCAACGTCAAGGCTGCTTCTCTGGTGTACAAAATCGCAGAGCAGGCAGAAGCCGCTGAGGCCGCAGAAAAGGAAAAACGTGCCGCCAAGCGCCGGGCAAAGCAGGAGCAGCAGGAGGCTGCAAGCGACGGTTTCTTAGAAGCTATCGCCGCAGCAGCCGCGAATGCGTTCCCTGCTGGTGATGATTCCTCTATGCTGCCGGAACCGGATGACGAAACGGAGGAGGACGAGGATGCGCCGACTTCGTAGAGCAAAGCCGTTCCAATGGAAAGCACTCAGTCAGAAGCAGATGCAAACGCTGGTCTGGTGGTCGCCGCAGAGCGCGTTCTATGACTACGACGGCATCATTGATGATGGGGCTATCCGAAGCGGAAAAACCGTCACCATGGGCTTTTCCTTTGTTTCTTGGGCAATGACCTGTTTTGACGGTGAGAGCTTCGCCCTCTGTGGCAAGACCATCGCCAGCCTGCGCCGCAACGTGCTGGGCGTACTCAAACAGCAGCTGTTGGGCAGGGGATATGAGGTCATCGAGCACCGAGCAGACAACTTCTGGGAGGTGTCCAAAGGCGACAAGAGCAATGAGTTCTATTTCTTCGGCGGCAAGGACGAAAGTTCGCAGGATCTGATACAGGGCATCACGCTGGCCGGTGCGTTCTTCGACGAAGTGGCACTGATGCCGGAGAGCTTTGTCAATCAGGCGACCGCCCGCTGTTCCATCACGGGGTCAAAATACTGGTTCAACTGTAACCCGGCGGGTCCACAGCACTGGTTCTACCAGAAGTGGATTCTGCGGTGCAAAAAGCGGCGGCTGGTGTACCTCCACTTCACGATGGAGGACAACCTGACGCTGGATGAACACATCAAAGAGCGATACAGGAACCAGTACACCGGCGTGTTTTACAACCGCTACATTCTGGGGCTGTGGGTCAAGGCTGAGGGGCTGGTCTATCCCATGTTCTCGCGGGACAAGCACATTGTCCACGAGGAAATACCCTACAATCCTCGGCACCGCTATTATGTGTCCATCGACTACGGCACCCACAATCCCTTTGCTGCTGGGCTGTGGGACTATGACCCGGTGAGCCACCGCGCCATCATGGTGCGGGAGCTGTACTACAAAGGCGGCAGCGCCAACCGTGTGGACAACGAAGCCTACTACAAGATGCTTCGAGAGCTGGCGAGAGGTTTCAAAATCGAATACATCATCATCGACCCGTCGGCATCTTCCATGGTGGAAACGATCCAGAAGTATGCCGAGTGGCTGGTGGTCAAGGCTGACAACGACGTGCTGAACGGAATACAGGATGTGACCAAGTACATAAACATGGGGCTCCTGCTGTTCCACGAAAGCTGCAAGGCAACCTTCCGAGAGTTCGAGCAGTATTCGTGGGACGAGGATTCCGACGAGGATGCCGTCATCAAGGAGTTTGACCATTCTATGGACCAAGTCCGGTACTTCTGCCGTACGGCGCTGCGGGCAGAACTGAAGTGGGTCGCATGACAGGGAAGGGGGTGAACTGCTGTGAGTTTCATTTCCCAATTATGGGGGAGGATAAAATCTATGTTTATTCGTACCGACATCGGAAAGACCTTCGGCGTGGAGCTGATTCAGTCCTCCGAGATGAACGCAGCGCTGGAGCTGTGGGATAATATTTCCTCTGAGCGCCCGCCGTGGCGAAATGCGGAGGACGATATCAAGCCCTACAACATGGGCAAGCATATCAGCGACTACCGTGCCCGGCTGGTGTGTCTGGATATCGACGTTGCGCTGTCTGGCTCCCCTCGCGCGGACTACTTGCAGACCATTTGCAACGACCTTATCAAGCGCCTACCCGATAAGGTAGCTGACGCGGAGCGCATGGGCGGCATCGCCATCAAGTGGAACGGCTCCAGCTGGGATTTTGCCCTGCCGGGAGAGTTTGGTATTACCAAACAGGACGGCAACGGCACCATCGTGGGCGCAATCTTCGCTGAGTACATCACGCACGGCTTCGACCATTACACCCGGCTGGAGTACCACCGGTTCAAAGACGGCCTGTACCTGATTACGAACAAGGCGTTTCTCAACCGTTCCATGAGCAACGGCCAGTATACCCTTGGCGCTGAAATCCCACTGACGGAGGTTGAAGAGTGGGCAGAGATGCAGCCGGAAACCAAGATTGACAAGCTGGAGACTCCGCTGTTCGCATTCTTCCGGCTGCCCGGCGCAAACACCATCGACCCGGCGTCCCCGCTGGGCGTGTCTGCCTTTGCAAATGCGCTGCCGGAGCTGGAGGCGCTGGACGTGGCCCTCAGCAGAAAGAACGGAGAGGTCGCAGACAGCAAGCACATCACGTTTGTTGGTCAGGCAGCTATCCAGTATGCCAAGAACCGGAACGTGCAGCTGCCGCGCTTTATCAAGGCGCTGGGCGCTGGTGTGAACGACGACGGAAAGGCCGTCACTGAACACGTCCCCACCATGCTGACCGATGCCCGCATCAAGGACATCAACTTCGACCTGTCCATGGCGGGCGTCAAATGCGGCTTCAGCGAGGGCGTCTTTGTCATGGACGGCCAGACCGGCATGATTACGGCCACGCAGGTGGAAAGCGACGACCGCGATACCATCCAGACCATCAAGGCAGACCGCGACGCTCTGCGCAGCGCCATCGAACAGGCCATAAAAGGCGCAGACGCTCTCACAACCCTGCTGGGCGCTGCACCGATTGGCGAGTACGAAACCACCTACAACTTCGGCGACATCACCTATAACTACGAAGAGGACAAGGCCAGCTGGAAGAACTACGCCTCGCAGGGCTGGATTCCGCTCTGGCTGTACTTCACGAAGTTCGAGGGCATGAGCGAAGAAGAGGCCAAGAAGATGGTCGCAGAGGCCAAAGCAGCCGAAAAGGAAAAGGGCCTGTTCGACGAGGAATAACCGGAAGGGGGCTGCTCCATGCTGACACCGCAGCAGATCACCGAACTGGCCGAAACGCTGTATCCGGCGCTGGACGACCTCAACCGGTGGATAACGCTGGACATGATACAGCGCTTCATGGCACGTCTGGGCCGTGGAGAGGACGCTGTACTGTCTGGGACAGACCGGTGGCAAGCCGAGGTATACCAAGCGGCGGGCGGCCATCTGGAGGAACTGCAAAAGAAGCTGAAGCTGTTCACGAAGCAGTCTGACGCCGAAATCGCGGCCATCTTTGAAGATGCAGCGGTCAAGGCGTGGGCTGCGGATTGCGCTGTTTATGCAGCAGCTGGTCACGATGTGCAGCCTTTGGCTCTGTCCAGCCGCATGGTGAGCATCTTGCAGGACGCCTACACCCGGACGCAGGGAGAGGCACATAACTTCACCCGCACCACGGCCAGCGCGTCGCAGAAGCGGCTTTTCAAGGTGCTGGACGAGGCGCATTTCAAGGTCATCACCGGTGCGCAGTCCTACACGGCAGCGGTCCAAGAGGGCGTGGATGAACTGGTAAAGCATCAGACGCACGTTGTCTACCCCACCGGTCACCGGGACACCATCGAGACCGCCGTGCTGCGGGCAGTCCGCACCGGTATCAGTCAGGCCACTGGTAACATGACCATGCAGGGCATGATAGACCACGATTGGGACATCATCCGCGCATCTGCCCATCGGGGCGCACGGTACGGCGACGGCGGGCAAAACCCCGGCAACCACTTCTGGTGGCAGGGCAAGCTGTACAGCCGCACCGGGCGAACGCCGGGCTTGCCGCTCTTTGCTAAGACGACCGGCTACGGAACCGGCGAGGGACTGGGCGGCTACAACTGCTGCCACAGCTTCGGCCCCGGCGACCCAAACCACAATCCTTTCCAAGATTTCGACGAGGAAGAAAACCGCAGGGTCTATGACCTCACGCAGAAGCAGCGGGCGAAAGAAGCCCGAATCCGGCGCGATAAAGTCGAGATGGCAGGTTATCAGGCCGCAGCCGAAAACGCCACAGACGACGCTCTGCGGGCGGCTCTGGAGGACAAAGCAGCCAGAGCAGCGGCAAGACTGCAAAAACATACGACGGATTATAACCAGTTCTGCCGGGAAAACGACCTGAAGCCGCTGAACGACCGGCTGTATGTTGCCAAACGCTCACAGGCTGCCGCGCCAAAGGCGGCACGTCAGAGCGCGACCACCCCGCAGGCTGTGTTCGGCTCTATGCGCGGCAGCGGCGGTGATGCAGGGCAGCAGGGAGAGAGCGTTCACCGGTATCTTGGCAAGGTTGACCCCGCCGAAACGGAACAGGTCGAAGCCCTGAAGAACACATTCTGCGAACAGTACGCATCTTCCGCCGTGGAGAACATGATGGTCATAACCAAAGACGGCGAAGTTCATTTTATGACCGACAATAACCCGCGCGGGGTTGACTGTTCCTATCTGGGTGATAAACTGAAAGGGAGCTACAACATCCACACCCATCCGCCTGATACGACGCAGTATTCTTTCAGCACGGATGCAGACATTCCAGCAGCGTTTTCCGACGGCACGGCTATCATGGAGGCGGTAGATTACAAATACCGATACCAATTTGTTGTGCCGAGCGGCATTACGCTTGAACAATGGGAAACTGTATGCGAAGCAGTGCAGGAAGAACGAAACTCTATTATGACGGCCAGAGGATATGACTTCGGCAGCTACGAAGAAAATATCCAGCACGTCATAATTGACGAAACGTGCCGCAGACTGGGCGTGAAGTGCTACCGCAGGGAGGCCAGAAAATGAGTTATACAGTTGAGCAGATAAACGAGTTGACCAAAGAAAGCGTTCGCCGCGAAAGGGCTCTTGTTGCTGAGTACAAAAGGACACACTCTGTTCCAAGCCGCGCCACGATTTCCACGCCGGAGATTGATGCAGAACGCGCAGAGCAGAAGCGCTTGTATGGTGAATATCTCAAAGCTCTGGCCCAAAACCAATAACCGTTGACCACGATGCAAACCGCACCGTGGTTTTTTCATGCCCAAAAACAGAAAGGAAAGCACAATGAGCAAGAAAATCTTTATCAGCCAGCCTATGAACGGCAGGACGGACGAACAGGTTTTGAAAGACCGTGCGTGTCTGATTCACTGGGCAAAGAAGAAAATCGGCGAGGATGTGGAGCCGCTGGAGACATTCTTTGACGACTTCGGCCCCGCTGCAAAACCGCTGGATTATCTGGCCCGCAGCATCGAATTTCTGGCAAAGGCTGACGTGGCCGTATTCGCACCCGGCTGGCAGGGTGCCCGCGGCTGCCGCATTGAGCATCAGTGTGCTGCTGACTATGGCATCCCCATCATGGAGGTATCGACCTGTGGCGAGCTGCTTAATGTCTGACGCGCCCTATGCGCCGTGGCTCTCTGACGTTCTGGCGATGCTGGAGGAAAACAAAATTGACCGCATTTGCGTTGCAGCCCCGCTCCCCGGCGGCGAAGTGTTCACCGGTTACTACCACATGGACATGATGGACAAGGCTGTGGTCGCAACGAACATTCAGGCAGATGCCACGCTGGATGCAGTCTGTGCCAATGGCCGCCGCATTCAGGAGGCGTGGGAAGCCGATGATGAAGAGGATGTGGACGATGATGAATGACTTCGATAAACGAATGAGGCGGAGCCGCAGACGAACCGAAATCCTTGGAGCGGTGGCATCTGTTCTCGTTGTGGTCACTGCTTTTGGCTCTGTTGCGATTTCGATTTTTCTTTACAGCGGCTTGTTCGCATCCGATATTCCCGAATGGATGAAATGGGCGCTCCTGCTCTTTAGATAAACCCCTGAGTTTTTAGCACGATGCACTTGCACCGTGCTATTTTTATGCCCGCTGCGGCCGCATGAGGCCAAAGAGGGCGCAATATCAGTCTACCTGCGGACTTAACAAGGCAGGGGCAGCAAGTCAGAGCGACGACTTAAAACGCTTAGCTGCTGAACCGGAGGTATCCCATGAAAACCAGTGAACTGAAAGACCTTGGACTGAATCAGGAGCAGATCGACGCGGTCTTTAAGCTCAACGGCCTCGACGTGGAAAACGCCAAGGCCCCCATCGCCACGCTGACGGCGGAACGTGACGACCTGAAAACCCGCTTGGCAACCGCAGAGGACACCCTGAAAGGCTTCGATGGCAAGTCTGCCGATGAAGTCAAGGCGGAAATCGCCCAGTACAAGAAGCAGGCCGAAGATGCCGGTAAGAACTTCCAGCTCCAGATGACCCAGCGTGACCAGCGCGATTGGGTCAACGGCCAGCTGGACAAGTACGGCGTTTCCTCTCCCTACGCCCGCCGCCAGCTTACCGCTGACGTGATGGACGAAAAGGACGGCCTGAAATGGAAGGACGGCGCATTTCAGGGCTTCGACGACTTCATGAAAACTGCAAAGGAAAAGGATTCCGGCCTGTACCAGACTGCCGAGGAAAAGGCAGAGGCTGAAAAACAGGCGCAGCTTGAAAAGAAAGCGCCGAAGATTGTCGGCCCCACCGGCAACACCACCCCGACGGAAACCAAGTACACCCCGCCCAAAATTTTCTAAACCGAAAGGAAGGTAAACCACTATGGCAAGAATCGAATCCCTTAGCATCCTGACCACCGACACTGGCAAGGAGTATCTGGCCGAGCTGTATGGCAAGGTCATTGAGAACGTGCAGAAAGCGCTGGTTTCTGCCGACATGAAGAACACTGACCTGTCCGGCGACCCGACCGCTGGCACTGTGGAGGCAAAGCGCTTCGCAAACGCCACCTCCGCAAACTATGGCACTGCCCGCAAGGCTGGCAAAGGCAGCCAGATCAAGGCCAAAGCCGTGACCGTTGCCATCGACAACGACAAGGAAATCGTCGAAGAGATGGAAGAGAAGGACGTCAAGCTGTATGGCGTTGACGGCGTTCTTGACCGCCGCGCTGCGAACCACGTTCTGCGCATGGCCGCAGAGCTGGACAAAGAGTTCTTCAAGGCAGCAGATGCCGAAGCTGTCAAGGTTACTGTTGCCGCCGGCGCAACTGTGGAGGATGAGCTGGAGACCGTCATTCAGGAGGCGGAGAACACTGCAAACGACTTCGTGGACGGTGTGCCTCGCTCCATGATGCGTCTGGTCACTTCCACTGCCTACTATGGCAAGATTCGCAACAACCTCGACAAGATGTCCCGCGCCAACGTGGACACTGCGGCAGAGGAGTTCTACGCATGGCATGGCGTTGAGGTCAAGTCCTGCACCCATCTGCCCGCTGGCTGCGATTACCTGCTGATGGTTGACGGCGCTGTGGCGCAGCCTGTCATGGCAAGCACCTACACTGCCGAGAAGATCCCTCTGTCTGAGGCCACCGCTGTCAGCCTGTTCTATCACTTCGGCACCAAGGTCGTCACCCCTGACCTGATTTTCAAGAAGAAGGGCGCAGAGTAAGAGAAAGGAGCTATCATAATGGCAAAGTTTAAGAACATCGTCACCGGCAATGTGCTGGAGACTGACAACCCGCTGACCATCAAACTGATGGAGAACAGCGACCGCTATGAAGCTATGGACGCGCCCGCCGTTGAGGCCGCAGCGCCCACCAAGAAGTCCGGCAAGGCAAAGGCCGCAGCGGCAGCCGAAGAGGACGCCTGAGCGGAGGTGTAAACCATGGCGTATGCGGATTATGAGTTCTACTCCACCCGGTATTTTGGCGACGAGCTGACCGAGGCGACCGCGCCGAAATGGCTGGAACGTGCGAGCGACGCTGTTGATACCATCACCTTCTACCGGCTGGCGCAGGGTATGCCCGAAGATGACGCTCATGTTGTCCGGGTGAAGAAAGCCGTGTGCGCTCTGGCAGACATCCTCTTCCGCGTTGAGCAGCAGCGCACAGCAACGGCGGCCAGCAAAGATGCACAGGGCAATCTCCGGCCCGCCGTCGCCTCTATGACCTCTGGCAAGGAATCTGTGTCCTATGTGCAGTCTGCGGAGGCGTCCGTGTACGCAAAAGCTGCATCCGACAGCGCAGCGCTGAACGTCCTACTGCAATCTGAAGCAGAACGCTATCTCGCCAACGTTCCCGGCTCGGATGGCGTGAACCTGCTGTATGCGGGGGTGAGATGATGCACGACCAGACCATAACGCTGTACAACTACCATGAAACGTCTGGCCTCTGGCATACGACTGTGTTTGAGGGTGTGCAGCTTGCTGCGGCCAGCGCGAGCAGCGCGACGACGCACGGCAACAACGGCGGCGATTCGGTGAGCATCATCATCCCGGCAGCAGCAGACAAAACGGCCGGCGCACGGCAGTACATCGGCCCGAAAGCCTATGCAGCGCGAGACGCACCCGGCGAGTGCTTCACGTTCTGGCCGGAGCATGATTTCGTCGTTGTCGGCAGCTGCCCTCTGAAGCAGCCTGTTTCTGAGGACGACTACGACAACGGCTTATACCACGAGATGAACCATGGGCAGGATGAAGTCTACATGATTACTTCGGCCTCGTTCTACGGACTCATTCCACATTTTGAAGTGGAGGGACGCTAAATGAGCGATACGGAGCATTTTCAGGGCTTTTCCTGTGTCCATGGTAATTTTTGTGCGGAAATCCATTTCGACCGTTTTTCCCGGCAGTTTGCCGCTGCTCAGGAATGGTTGGCAGAACAGGTGCTTGCAGACTGCAAACCGTTCATGCCGATGGAAACCGGAAGTCAGGTTCAGCGCTCGTATGTGGACGAGGGCGGCAAGCGGGTCGTATTCCCCGGCCCCTATGCGCGGTATCTGTATGAGGGCAAGGTCATGGTCGATTCCGAGACCGGCAAAGGTCCCATGAAGATACCGGACGGCTCCGGCGGATATCTGCTGCGCTTCCGCAAGGGTGCAACACTGGTTCCGACCGACAGGCCGCTGAACTACTCGACCACTGCAAACCCGCAGGCGGGCGACCATTGGTTTGATGCTGCGAAAGCTGCAAATCAGGACTATTGGCTGGAAAGGGTAAAACGCATAGGAGGTGGAGGCGAAGATGCCTAAAGCGAACGCCGCCGTCAAATTCGACGTTGACGGCTCTGAAATCATGAGCAAGGTGCTGATGGAGCTGCTCAACACCTGCCCCGCACTGTGCGGCCGGAAAATTACATTCTCCACACTGGGCGAGGACGACGGCCTTGCGTTCTTCCCATCGGTGGGCGCGGCTGTCACGTCCGAGAAAGAGAGCATCACCGGGCACGTCAATCAGGTCTGCGCCTATCCGTTTGACATCGTGCTGCGCTGTGCCCCTAAGACGGAGGCTGCAAGGATGCGGAGTAAGGAGCTGCTGGACGCCATCGGGCGGTGGCTGGAACGCCAGCCGGTCACGGTGAACGGCGAGCAGTATACCATGAGCGCATATCCGGTGCTGGCAGAGGGGACGCGGGAAATCCAGACCATTTCCCGCACAAGTCCCTCCCACCTGAATGCGGCCTATCAGAACGGCGTGGAAGATTGGCTGTTCTCTGGCAGCCTGAAATACAAAAACAGTTTTGACCGATAAGGAGAGATCACAATGGCAAATATCGAGCGCAAGCGGCTGGCCCATTATATTGATGCCAGCTTCGATGCTACCGGCAATACCCCGAAGTATACCCGGCTGGGCAAGGACCTCGAAGAGTACAATCTGGAACTGAACCCGGATGTGGAGGTCAGCAAGAACATTCTGGGCGAAACCACCTTGAAGCACTCCGGCTATGAGCCGCAGAGCGAGGTGGACACCTTCTATGCAGTGGAGGGCGACCCGCTGTATGAGAAGTTGGAAGCCATCGCAAATGGCCGTCTGACCGGCGATGACTGCCTGACCACCACTGTGGATGTGCTGGTTGACAGCAAGGGCAAGGTGGCATGGGCATACCGTGAGAAGGTCATGGTCGTGCCTACCTCTGTGGGCGGCGACACCAGCGGTGTGCAGATTCCGTTCACCATTTACAACGCAGGCGAGCGCGTCAAGGGCAACTGGGACACCACGACCAAGGCGTTCACCGAGCTGCCCGGCAGCGATAGCGAATAATCGACAATAAAGCATGAGAACAGGGCGGTCAGCGTGGGGTTGGCCGCCCTATATTTTTAGGAGGCAATATGGATATCAAGAAAGAAGTAAACTTCCCGAAGCCGGTAGATAATGTGGGCATCGTCATTGACGATGGCACGGAGGAAGTGCCTATCACGAATCTGCGCGGCCAGCGTGTCGGCGTGTTCTATGTGCGCCCGACCGACCTCGGCATCGTGAACCGCTATGACAAGTTCATCAAGGACTTCGATTCCATTCTGGAACCCATCCAGAGCTTGAGCGTCAACGGCGATGGCACCGCGAAGGACAACGACACTAAGACCATGGATGCGCTGAAAGAGGCCGAGAAGCGGCTGTCTGATAAGCTGAACGCCCTGTTTGATGGCAACTTCGCAGAGGCGTTCTTCGGCAAGATGAACCCCTTCTCTATCGTTGGTGGCCGCTTCTACTGCGAGGTAGCAATCGAGGCCGTGGGCGCGTACATCGAAAAGCGCTTCGACCACGAAATGAACCTCGCACAGAGCCGCGTGGACAAGTACACCCACGGCTACCGCACTGGCAAGCACCGGAATGGCGGCAATAAGCGGCGCAGAGGTCCGCAGCAGTGATCGGCGAACTTCCCACCCGGCTGGATGTCAACGGTAAGAGCTACGCCATCCGCACGGATATGCAGGATGTTCTGAAAATCCTGCAAGCGTTCAATGACCCGGAGCTGGAAAACGAGGAAAAGGTCTACATCTGCCTGTTCATCCTCTACCGGGACTTCGACCAGATGCCGCAGGATGATTACAGCGCAGCTTATAAGGCGGCGGTCGAGTTCATGGACTGCGGCATCCACAACGGCGGCCAGAATCGGCCCTCGGTACGGACAATGGACTGGGAGCAGGACGCACCACTGATTTTCCCCGCCGTCAACAAGGTTGCAGGGCGTGAGGTGCGCAGCATCCCGCATCTGCACTGGTGGACGTTCATGGGCTATTTCATGGAGATCCATGACGGCATCTTCTCGCAGGTCATGACGCTGCGGGCAAAGAAAGCCAAGGGCAAGAAGCTGGAAAAGTGGGAAAGGGAGTTCTGGGCCGCCAACAAGGACATCTGCATTCTGAAGGAACGACTGTCCAAGGAAGAACAGGATGAACTTGACCGGCTCAACAAACTGCTGGATTAAGGAGGTGGCAAAATGGCAGGACAGGCAGACGGCTCCATCGTCGTTGATACCGAACTGCAAACCCAAGGTTTCGATAAGGGCAGCAAAGAGATGCAACGCGCTATCGGCTCCCTGCAAACCAAGGTAAACAACCTTGCACCGACCATTAAAAAGGCGATGCGGGGCAGCGCCAGCGCCTTAGAATCCTTTGACGGCAAGGTGGGGCCGATGCAGGAAACGATTTCTGCGTTGGAGGAAAAACTGGGCCAGCTGGGCAGGATGCGGATTCCGACAGATGACTACAAGTGGCTCCAGACGGAGATCGGCAAGGCCGAAAAGGAGCTGGGCAAGCTCCTTGACAAAGAAACCATGTATGAGGATTTGGATGTGTCTAAATCCTCGCAGAAGTGGAAGAATCTGCAATACAGCATCGAACAGACCAGAAACAAGCTGGAAGATTACAGAGCGGAAGCGGCCCAGATGGAGAGCGACGGAACCGCGTTCAACTCCGGTGCTGATACCGCAGAATACCAGCAGATGAGCGATGTCCTCGATGCCACGAAAGAGAAACTCGACAGCATGGTGCAGCGCGTCGAACGCGGCACATCTGCGCTTTCAAGGTTTGGCAGCATGGCAGGAAAGACCGTTGTTGGCGGCCTGAAGGGCATGGTTTCCATGCTGGGTAAGGGCGCTGCGGCTATGCTGCGGCTGTCCCTCCGTGCAAAGAAAACTCATTCCAGCTTCAACTCTGGCATCGGAACGCTGCTGCGGTACGGACTGGGCGTTCGCAGCTTGTTCACCCTCATGAGTAAGCTGCGCAGCGCTCTGGTGGACGGCTACAAGAACCTTGCCCGGTATTCCGGTCGGACAAACGCCGCCATATCGTCCCTGATGTCTGCGCTGACGAGGCTGAAGAACAGCTTTGCAAGCGCATTTGACCCCATTCTTAGGGCAGCGGCTCCGGCGCTGGTTACGCTTATCAACCTGATTTCTAATGCGGTCTCCAAGATTGGTATGCTGACGGCTGCGCTGACCGGCGCAAAGACGTACACCAAGGCGACCACGATTCAGGAAAATTATGCAAAGTCGCTGGATAAAACATCGCAGTCGGCCAAAAAGGCAAAGGCCGCGCTGGCCAGCTTTGACGAGCTGAACATTCTGGACGACAACAGCAGTGACAGCACGAAGGATGACGGCTCCGTTGACCCATCCAAGATGTTTGAGCAGGTTCCCATCGACAGCGCGGTGCTGGACTTTGCGGACAAGCTGAAAAAGGCATTCGAGGAAGCAGACTGGAAAGGCCTCGGCACTTTACTGGGAGACAAAATCAACGAGCTGGTGGACAGTGTTGATTGGTCTGACTGGGGAACGAAAATCGGCAAGGGCATGAATGCCGCCATCCAAACACTGTACTACACCGTGGATACGGTGGACTGGGTGAACATCGGCAAGCATCTGGCCGAGGCGGTCAACAGCATCATCAATGAGGTTGACTGGGACATCTTCGGGCGGCTGCTGGCAAAGAAGTTCACTGTGGCGCTGGACGTGGCCGGTGGTTTCCTGAAAGAGCTGGACTGGACGAAAGCCCTTCAGGCGTTCACCAGCGGTTTTTCCGGCTTCTACAAAGAGCTGCAAGACTGGTTGGAAAGTAAGGACTGGCGTGAAATCGGGCAGATCATCACGGCCAAGTTGTCCGATGCAATGCAGAACGGCAACATTGAGGAAGCGGTCAAGAGCTTCTTCGATGCGTTTACGGCTGCAATCAATTCCCTGGCCGACCTGCTGGACGGCATTGACACCTACCAGCTGGGCGCTGATTTGGTGAACCTCGTCATCCGCGCCGTGTCCAGTGTGGACTGGGCAGCGCTGACAGAGGCCCTTGCGCGGGCCATCGGTGAGGCGTTCATCGCTGTGCTGGACTTCTGCGGCGGTCTGGTTTCCCAGATTGCAGACTACTTCCAGCAGAAGATTGACGAGGGGCCTTTTGATTCCGTGGGCGCGAACATCATCTACGGCATCTTCAACGGAATCGTGGACGCGGTTGTGGGCGTCGGCACATGGATTGTCGATAACATCTTCAAGCCGTTCTGGGACGGCATCTGCGCCGCATTTGAGATTCATTCGCCGTCCAAAAAGATGGCCGAAATCGGCGGTTACATTATCGCGGGCCTGTTGGATGGCATCAAGGAACTGCCGTCCAAACTGAAAGCTAAGCTGGACGATGCGCTGGATAAGGTGGTCAGCTGGGGCAGCGACCTGAAGTCCAAGGTCAAGGATGCTGCGGCTGACGCAGTGACCAGGGCAGTTGACGAGTTCAAGGATCTGGCTTCCAAGCTGAAGCTGAAACTGGATGCAGCCATCGACAGGGTGAAGGACTTCGCAAAGAACATCGTTTCCCGCATGAAGTCCGGTGCTGGCGATGCTGTGACGGATGCAGTATCGCAGCTGGGCAATTTGGCAGGCAAGGCCAAAGAAAAATTCGACAACACAATCACCAAAGCGAAGTCCTTCGCAACCGGCCTTATTTCCAAGCTGAAAAGTGGCGCTTCGGACGCTGTGACGAATGCAGCGTCCCAGCTGGCCGGTATGCCGCAGAAGGTCAAGGAAAAGCTCGACCTTGTGATTCAAAAGGCCGTGTCCTTCGCAACTGACCTGAAGGAAAAGTTCACGAGCGCTGGCAAAAACGCGCTGGCGGGCATCATCAACGGCATTTCCTCCAAAATCGAGGAAGTCAAGACCTCCATCAGCAACGTGGGCCTCGCCCTTATCAACACCTTCAAAACACTGCTGGGCATTCACTCGCCCTCGCGTGTCTTTGCCGAACAGGGCGGCTTTATCGCTGCCGGTCTGATTGTCGGTATGGAAAGTGCAACGAACGATGTCAAAAAAGCAGCTGCACAGCTGGCGGGCGCTGCTGTTGACGCTGCAACGGACGCTGTTGCGGAGGTGGCCCCGACCACTCTTGAAAAAATCAAGGAAAACCTCGAAAAGATAGAAGATGCCTTTGATGATGACACCGGTCTGGGCAAAATCTACAACACGATCAAGAGCCTGTTCCGTATCGACTGGTCGGATATTGACACTTCCGACCTTCTGGAGCTGGCCGGGAACCTGACAACCCTGTTCTTCGACAGTCTGGACGAGAATGTGAGACTGGCCATCTCCGGCTTCATCAACACCTCTCTGGACTACCTGAACAAAGCCTATGAGCAGGAAGGTCTGCCCGGCCTTATCAAAGCGGGCAAGACCATTATCTCCGGTCTGGCCTCTGGTATGTCTGAGGGTATAAAATACATCGTGGCGAACGGCGGCCAGATATTCAGTGCCCTGAAAGATGGGATTCTGGTGGCCCTGCAAGGTGTCAACGCGGAGCTGCTCATTGCCGTGGGCGTTATCGCCCTCATTGCTGTGGCTATCGCGGGTGCATGGAAGTATAGCGAGCAGTTCCGGGATTCCGTTCTGAACGCGGTAAACCGCATCAAGAAAGCGATTGAAAAGGTCATGGCAGCCATCAAGAAAGCCCTGACACCCATCGTGGAACTGGTGAAGAATGTATTCGCCATGCTGCAAGGCCTGATTGCGCAGCTGTTTGAGCTTGTGGGCAGCATCCTTGCAAAAATCATCGACTGGATTGCGCCGGTCATTACGATCATCGGCAATTTCCTGAGCGATGTTATCACGGTGCTGGGAACCATCATCGGCTATATCGCAAAGCTGCTGACCCCGCTTATCAACGGCATTGGCAAGATTATCTCCACGATTCTGGAATGTCTGCAAAAAATCTGGAACACCATCAGCGATGCGCTGTCTCCGGCATTTGAGGCGATCTGGAATGTCGTATCGAAAATCTTTGAAACCATCGGGAATCTGCTGCAAACCATCGTGGATGCGCTGTCCCCGGCGATTGATGCTCTGGCAGACGCATTCGGCGCTATCTTTGACGCGGTGGCCAATATCATTTCGGCCATTGTGGAAGCTCTGGCCCCGATTATCCAAGTCATTGCAGAAGTGTTGGGCGGCATCATCACGGTGCTGGCTGAAATCGTGGGTGCGGTCGTGGACGCTCTGGCACCGGCCATCAAGCTGATTGGCGATGTGCTGGGCGCGATTTTCGGTGTTATTGCAAAAATCGTCAATCTGGTCGTAGACATCCTGAAGCCGGTCATTGATGTCATCTGCAATGCACTGAAAGCCATCGGTGATGTGATAAACGGCATCTTCAATGGCGTGAAGAACGTGACCAGCAAGGCAGTAGAGACTGGCAAGAACATCATTTCGGGCATCGGAACCGGCATCAAGAACGCCGCGACGGGGCTGTGGAACGGCATCAAGAATGTTGGAAACAACATCGTCAATGGTTTCAAAAATTTCTTCGGCATTCATTCGCCGTCCAAGCTGATGGCGGACGAGATCGGCGAGTTCCTGCCCGCCGGTATCGACGAGGGCATGAAGGACGCTATGCCGGCCCTGCTGGATAGCGCAGAGAGCCAGATGGGCGATCTTGTGGACACCGTCAAGGCCGGGACGGCGGACGCGAGCGAAGCGGTCGCCGGAAGCGGTATGCCGCTGCTGTCCGAAGTTTCGGGCAAGGTCGATATCGTGGACGGTCTGGATGATGTCCTGACCCGGTTCTCTGACAAGGTGGCCGACAGCTTCACGAATTTGCTAGATCGCCTGACGGAAATCACGCAGAGCGCTGGCTTCTCCATCCCTGCGGTGGCATCCGGTACGGTCACTCCCTATGCAGTGGACAACGGCAAGAGCGGCGGCTCCGGGAACGTGCTGGAAGAAATCCATGCGTCCAACGAGGAAACCACCCGAACCATCGTGCAGGCCATTGGCAGCGCCACGAATTCCATCTGCGCAGCGGTCGAGCAGTACAGTGGTGCGGAGGTCAACGTGGACGCTGACAGCCTCGCACAGCACACGGTTGACTATATCAACCGCAAGACCCGGATGTTCGGCACCTCGCCGCTGCTGACTCCCACGGAAGTATAAGGAGGCGAAAACCCTATGAAACCGATTCTCAAAATCGGTGACCATGACTATACAAAGTGGGTGGCAGAGGGCGGCCTGACCCCTACGGACAGCGATGTGGATTCCAGCAAATCTGGCCGAAACACGCTGGACGCGCTCATGGTCCGAAACAAAATCGGCGCGAAGCTGAAATGGTCGGTCACGCTCGTTGATATCCCGGAGGAAGTCGCTGCCCAGTTGTCGAAAGACCTGAAGCAGACGTTCTTCAACGCCACACTGCTGGACCCGGATGCAGGGCGATACCTGACCAAGACCTACTACTGCGCAAACCGGCCCTTCGGTGCGCAGCGGTACGACAAATCGACCGGCAAGACCTACTATGTGGGTATGGCGTTCAACATGACGGAGCAGTAAGGAGGTGAGACACTACGAGGCACAGAACGAAGCAGTGGACTGAACTGGCAGCTCGCGGGCGGTTCAATATGGACGCTCGCGCTGTCATTGCGGGCAAAGAATACTTCCGTATTTCTGCGCCGCAAATCAGTCACAGCCTTGCAACGGAGCCGCTCAGCATCGGCAACTGCAATGCAGCCTCCCTGAAGCTGAATGTCCTGCTGGAAGATGGCGAAACCATCCCGGAAGCAGCTGCGGTGCGCATCATCGCCCGGCTCACAGATCTGAACGTTACTGAACATACGGAAACGCTGCCGTTTGGCGAGTTCTGGGTTGATACCTGTACCGGGTCTGAAAACCTCTATACGCTGTCTTGCTATGATGCGATGCTCAAGACCTCGCAGGCCATGGTGGACGATAGCGACAGCGAAAGCGACTGGCCAAAGTCCATGGCCGTTGTGGTGCAGGAAATCGCGTACCGTATCGGCACTCCGCTTGACCCGCGCACCCGCATCAATCGCGGCCTGAACTACATGGTCCCTTATCCGAAGGGGTACACCATGCAGCAGATTCTTGGCTGGATTGGAGCCTGCAACGGCGGCAACTGGACTATCACGGACGAAGGTATGCTCCGGCTGGTGACGTTGACCGCGCCGCCCACGGAAACCTACCGCATCGTGGATGATAGCTATAACGACATCATCACCGGCGATGGCTACGCGCTGGCGTGGAAGCTGTCCAGCGGCAGCGGAGAAGCGCAGACCCCGGAGACCGGCAGCGGTGTTGGCTCGCTGGTCCCGATGGTCTATCCGGTCGTTGACCATGAATTCAACCGCATTGTAACGGCAGACGGCTTCACGCTGGTCTACGACAAGACCGGTGCAATCGAGGCTGAACAGGGCCTTATCCATGTGCCGTTCGTGCACGGCTCTGTCATCACCGGCAAGCGGCTTGTGGTGTCCAAGGTCACCATGACGGACGAGGAAGGCAACTCGTACTCGCAGGGTGATGATTCCGGTTTTGAAATCACCGTGGACAACTGCCCCTATTCCTGTCAGGGCATCTGCAACGACCTCTATTCCATGCTGTACGGAATCGACTACGAGCCGTTCACGGCCACAGATGCGGTGTTTGACCCCGCAACGGAGCTGGGCGATCAGGTCAAAATCGGAGATCAGGTACACAGCTCCATCTACTCCATGGAGGCCACGCTGGATATCGGCTACGCAAACACCATCAGCGCACCGACCAACACCGAGGCCACCCGGCAATATCCGTATCTGACAAACCGCGACAAGAACCGGGATAAGGTGTTTCTGGAAATGGGCGCCGACTATGGCGGCGTTGCGATGTCTGCGGATGCCGGTCTGGTTGTCACCAAGACCGGCAGCGCAGGGCGCAGCGTTTCCGCACAAGCTCTGACTGCGGCTCGAAGTACGCCGGTTTCCCGCGCCGAGGTGCAATATTCGGACGAGTATATTTCCATGCGAGCGCGGGACCCGGAAACCGGCCACATGGAGGACTGCATTTTCTTCGACGATGATGCAGAGAAGTACCACATCACAAAATCCGTTCTGATAGAACAGGCCGATGAACTGGCAGAGGAGTTGAAGAACTTGTCCGATGAACTGAAATCTATGGAAGGCGGGGACGGCGAGGAAGCTGTCACCCTTCCGCAGCTCTTGCAGTCCGTCAAGGATGTGCAGGCATCCCTCACAGAGCAGCGCACCACGCTGGCCGGGCTGGAAACATCGGCGGCCAACATTGAGGAAACGCTGGCCGCTGTGCAGACTGCGCTTTCCGACATCAAGACGGCGGCAGCGGGCATCCAGTCTGTCGTGGACAAGCATACTACCTCGCTTGCGAGCTTGCAGACTGACGTGGCAGCCCTGAAAAAGACTGCTGCTGACCAGTCTGCGGAGTTGGCAGAGATTCACGCTGCGGTGGACGAGCACTCCACCACGCTGTCCACGATGGATGAAAAGCTGACGACCGCACAGGAGACGATGAGCAGCATTCTGACGCTCCTGAAAGCAATGTCCGACGCCTCCAAAGAGCCGGACGGTGGAACAGAAACCAACCCGGATTCCGGCGCAGGAACCGGCACCGGAACGGATGATAAAACGACCGAAACATAAGAAGGAGGGAACCTAATGGCTGAAAAACGTATTCAGGACTTCGCCACGGCGGCTGACGCTCTGGACGATGACCTGTTGCTGATTGCCTCGGACGGCGAAACCTACAACATAAAGGTGAAAACCCTGAAAGATGCCGTGCAGGGTGATGCGGACCGCGCCGAAGCTGCTGCAAAAGAAGCGCTGGCAACGGCAAAGCAGGTCTCGGATTCCGTCGGCAATATCGAAGAGCGGGCCTCTGCCGCAGAGGTAAAGGCGGCCTCTGCCGAATCTGCTGCAAAGACCGCTGTGCAGGACGCAGCAGACGCGAAGACCGCGGCATCCAACACGGAGGGCATGGTCTCCACGGCTCAGACTGCTGCATCCCAAGCCAGCACGGCGGCTGTCAAAGCAGAGGACGAAGCATCTAAGGCGTCTACCTCTGCGAGCGCTGCGCAGGAGGCGGCAGGAAAGGCGGCCGAGGCTTCCCAAAAGGCTGTCGAAGCTGCAACCACGGCAACGACCACGGCGAGCGAAGCAAAGACGACCGCAGGAGAAGCCAAAACTGCCGCAGAACAGGCAATGTCTGACGCTGCCGATGCAGCGGCCAACATCAAGACCGCGACCGAGGCGGCCTCGAAGTCTGCTGCATCCGCAAAGACCGCAGAGCTTCAGGCAACCGCAGCGGCCGACACTCTGGCCCAGTTTCAGGAAATCATTGAAAACGGTGTTGTGCAGGATGTACAGTCCGTGGATGATGGCCTGAAGATCACCTATACCAACGGCGGCACCATCACGCTGCCTATCAAGGCTTCTGGCGGGCTGGCGTTCAGCTCGATGGTCTACGACACAGAAACCCACTATCTGCACCTGTACGATGAAAACGAGAAGGACGTTATCGACCCGGTATACATTCCGGGCGGCGGTGGCGGCGGCTCCGGTGGTTCTTCCGGCGTTACTCTGACGAACGAAACCTACGTCAACGGCGAAAAGGCACTGTCCTTCGCCATTGCGCAGGGCCAGACAACCGAGCTGTCCTACACCTTCACCGATACCGACCCGGACTTCGGTGGCGCTGCTGCCTACTATGTCAACGGTGTTCAGGTGGCAACGGCCAACATCGTGCAGAGCGTGAAAATCACCTTCAATCCGACAGAATGGCTGGTGTCCGGTGACAACAAGGTGAAGGTCGTTGTCACCGATGAAAACGGCGCGACCGGCTCCAAAACGTGGAACATCTCGGTTCTGACGGTTTCGGTCACTGCAACGCTGTCGGAATCCACATTGTACACTGTCGGCACGGCGTTCCGCATCATGTACACTCCGGTCGGCTCCGGCATGAGCAAGACCACGCACTTCCTCGTTGACGGCGTTCAGGCGGCAGAGGCCACGACCTCTTATTCTGGCCGCCAGCTCGTGCAGAGCTTGACCATCAATTCCCACGGCGCTCACGACATCGACATCTATACGACTACGACCGCCAGCGGGAACACAATCAAAAGCCCGACCATCCACTTCTGCATTGCGGTCGTGGACAGCTCCAGCAATGTCCCTATCATTACGGTCAAGGACAAGAAGCCTTCTGGCAGCGTGTATATGACTGCTGCACTTCAGTATATGGTCTATGACCCTTCCACTGAAAGCGCGACTGTAAAGCAGTCCATTGACGGCGTGGAAACTACGCTGACCGTGGGCCGCAGCTTGCAGTCGTGGGCATACAAGCCCCGCTCTGAGGGCGAGCATACCCTGACGCTGACCTGCGGCGAAACGACCGTCACCATGACCTACACGGCCACCGCGCTGGGCTATGACATCCATCCAGCCAACGTGGACGCGAAGTTTGACTTTGACCCGTCGGGCCGCTCCAACTCCGCAGCAGACCGCAACACATGGGAATCCAACGGCGTATCTCTGACCGTGGATAAGGATTTCGACTGGACCAACGGCGGCTTTCAGCAGGACAGCGACGGCAACACGGCCTTTGTTGTCCGCGCGGGCCATACGGCAACCATCAACTTTAATCTGTTCGGCTCGTCCAATATTCAGGCATACGGCGCATCTTTCAAGATGATCTACACGGCCAAGAACGCGCGCAAGTTTGACGCTGTGATTGCACAGTGTCTTTCGGACGGTATCGGTCTGGATGTGAACGCCAAGGAAGTGACCCTCTCCACCGAGCAGACCAGCATCAGCCAGTTCGTTTGCGAGGGCGAGTACACTGAGCTGTGCTACAACATCACCAGCCGGACGAAGAATAGCGAGCTGTTCCTGAATTTGCAGGGCATTCCGTCCCGGTTTGCCACCTATTCGGAGGGCGACCGCCTGACCCAGCGCACCCCGGTGCCGCTGACCATCGGCAGCCCGGATTGTGATGTCTGGCTGTACCGCTGCAAGTATTACGACATCAGCCTCGGCGACGCGGACATGATGGACAACTACATCGCAGATGCGCCCGACCCGGACGAGATGATTGCCCGCTATGAGGGCAACAGCGTGGACGACGGCGCGGGCAACATCATCACCGACTGGAATGCAGCATCCATCGACGAGGCGTATATCAACAATCTGGCGAAGAAAAATCCCGGTCTCCGCGTCATCAAACTGCGGGTTCCGCGCTTCACCACCGACAAAAACGATAAGGTCTCCGGCTCCAGCGTCGAACACCTGCTGTATGGTGCGCGAGCAAAAGACTGCTGGAAGAACGAAAGCGTCGTTCACCGCGGGCAGGGCACCAGCTCCAATGCCTACGGCAAGGCGGGCCGCAACATGGACTTTGACTGCAAGGGCAAGTTCGTCTATACGGATGAACACGGCCTGACGGTTGAAGCCGACAGCTATGACATGACGGACGGTTCCATGGGCGAAACCTACTTCAACGTCAAGCTGAACATTGCCTCTTCGGAGAATATGAACAACGCCATGCTGGCGGAGCTGTTCAACAAGTACCAGCCGTATATCCGGGCGGCTCGCGCAGCGAATCCCAAGGTGCGCGACACGATGGAGTTCCACCCCTGCGTTATCTTCGTGTATAACGAGAGCGCGGAAGAGGGCTTCACGCAGGGTCAGTGGATTTTCTACGGCGTTGGCGATTTCGGCAACTCGAAGAAAGACAAAAAGGCGCAGGGTCTTGACAGCACCCAGCGCCCCAATGAGTGCATCGTGGAGCTGTGCAATAACACCCACGTCTACAACCGTTTCAAGGGCTATGAAGGTGCAGAAGACGCCTCCAGCTGGGAGAGCGACGACAACCCCAATGCGCCGCTGTCTTTCCGCTACATCGCGGATGGCTGTGACGAGGCCGTGGCCCGGAAGGCGTGGAGCGATGTTATCAAGTGGGTGTATTCTACCGACCGCAGCGCGGCGACCGGCGAAGCCCTGAGCAGCCCGGTGGTGTACGGAGGCGTGACCTATTCCAATGATACGGCAGAATACCGTGCTGCCAAGTTCGTGAACGAGTTCGACCTGCACTTTGAGAGCAAGTCCACCCTGTACCACTACCTGTTCACCTCGTTCTTCACTATGCCGGACAACCGCGCAAAAAACACGTTCCCGCATTGCCATGACGTGACCGCAGAGCATCCCATCTGGGACTACTGCTTCGGTTACGATATGGACACGGCCATGGGCAACAACAACGAGGGCGACCTCGCGCTGGACTATGGCATGGAGGACACCGACCAGCTGAACGGCGGCAACGTCTTCAACGCACAGGATTCTGTTCTGTGGGCCAACGTCCGCGACCTGCTTATCGACCGCCTCGCCCAGATGGTTGCCACCATGACGGAGCTGTTCGACGCCGACCGCCTGAACGCCGCCTTTGACGCCTACCAGAAGCTCCGCCCGGCACGTCTGCTGGTTGCAGATGCGCGGCGCAAGTATATCCGCCCTTATGAGGATCTGAAAGAGGGCGGCACGGCCATCACCATGTTTATCCCCATGATGAACGGCACGAAAGAGCTTCAGCGCCACTATTTCCTGAAGTACAACAGTATCTACTTCGCTTCCAAATGGAATACGGCGGCGGCCCGGAACGACAAGATCACCCTGCGCGGCTTCGCAAGCCCGACCGGTGAGATTGCCGCTATCACCATCACGCCGTATTCTGACCTGTATGTGTCCATCCTGTTCGGCTCCATCCTGAAGCAGCAGCGTTGCAAGCGCGGCGAGCCGGTCACGTTGAGCATGAGCGCTGATACGGCACTGAACGATACCGAGATTTACATCTATTCCGCGTCCATGCTGGAAGCGGTCGAGGGCATCGCCAGCGTATACACGAATCAGGCTGACTTCTCTGCCGCAACCAAGCTGCGGTCCATCGTCATTGGCAGCGACGCGGACGGCTATTCCAACGTCAACCTGACGTCCTCTATCAAGCTGGACTTCTCGGCGCTGGCCGTGCTGGAAGAGCTGCGAATCGACCATTGCCCGAATTTGACCGCGCCGGTGGACGTGTCCGGCTGTGTGGCCCTGAAAGTCGCCAGCTTCAAGGGAACGCCGGTCAGCGCGGTCAACTTTGCTGCTGGCTCTGCACTGGAAACCTGCTATCTGGAGCGCCCGGTCAGCCTGACGCTGCGCAATATGCAGAACATCAAGACCTTTGAGGTGGCGGACGGTTACGCAAATCTGACCGGTCTGCGCCACGAGAACACGCCGTTCCCGGCTGCGCTTGATATTGTCAACGCAGCGGCCAAGCTCTACACGGTGCGCCTTGTGGGCATCGACTGGCAGCTTACCGGCACAGACCTGATGAATCGTTTGCTGGGCATGGGCGGCTACGACGAAAACGGTCTGGAAGTTCAGCAGTCCTCGCTGTCCGGCAAAGTCTATACCTCCGTCATTCGTCAGGCCGAGGTAGAGAAGTACACCGCAGCGTGGCCCGATTTGGCCCTGACCTATGGCGGGACCGTGCAGCAGTACAAGGTGACGTTCTGCGATTATGACGGGACAAAGCTGACCTTCAAGGATGGCTCCCCGGCAGAAATCCTCGTTGACCGCGGCGCGACCTGCCCTGACCCGGTGGCAACCGGGCTGATGGATACCCCGACCAGAGAAGCAACTCAGGCGGAAGTGTTCACCTATTCTGGATGGGATACTGTTCTGACGCAGGTGCTGTCCGAGCTGACCGTCAAGGCCGCCTATACCAGCGTTCCGCAGCGCTATACGGTGCGCTGGTACTCGCAGACCGGCGTAGTTGTAGGCACAAAGACCGTAGACTATGACACCGAGGCAGTACCGCCCGACGACCCGGAGCGCACGGACGAGGAAGGAAACTTCGTTTATCATCTGTTCAACGGCTGGGACAAGTCCACAGCTCACGTCCGGGAGAATATGGACGTCTATGCGCGTTGGATTGAAGGATCCTTGCCGAACTTCGGCGATGATCTCTCCAACCTGAATCTGGCGCAGCTGTACGGCATCCGGCAGTCTGGACGGTCTGCCCTCTATTTCACAGAGGACAACATCAAGACCCGCGTTCCGTTCACCATGGGCTATGAGCCGGAGTTTGACAACGTGGAATCTGTGCTGCTGGCTGAAAATATGGAGCTGGACGGCAAGACCTCCAAAGATACCGGTGTGAAGATCATGGACAAGGACACCGGCTGGACGCTGGTTGTGGACTGCGTATTCGACCAGCCGACGGCAGAGTCGTGTGTGGCAGCTTGCTTTACCAAGACTGGCTATCACGGCTTCAAGGTGAAATACAGCGGCGGCACGGCCGTCCAGTGGTCCACCAACACCGTGAACAATGGTCGTGGCACGGGCCTGTCTACGATCTCCGGCATTGGCACACAGTATGTGTCCGACCAGTACCGCGAGCTGGTGGTTCTGCGCCATGTCAAGGGCAGCCGGAACCTGGTCGTCTATTTCGCAAACCCGAACGGCGACGACATCATTTCCCGCGAGCTGACCAAGACCATCGACACGGCATCTGACGCGACCCTCATGCTGGGTTGCGACAATGACGGTAAGAACTTCGCGACCGGCTTCCTGTACCGGTGCAAGCTCTGGAAAGACGACCTCGGTGAGACTGAGTGCCTGAAGATGGCAGCATGGCCGCGTGAGGAAAGCTATCTGGAGGTCATCGGCACCGGCGGCGCAACCAAGACCGGCGGCGGTACGACCTCCATCGACCTGATTCACGCGGGTCTGCTGAACGGCTACCACCGCATGAACCCGACCAACAGCAACGCTGGAGGCTGGCCCGCATCCGAGATGCGCAGCTGGCTCCAGAAGCGCTATCTGGCCGGTTTGCCTTCGGCTCTGCGCCGGATGCTGGTTTCCGTTCATATCTCGTCCGTGGATTACGGCGCGGGTACGGCTGGTATTCTGGAATCCGAGGATAAGGTCTATCTGCCCTCCATGCGCGAGATGAACGGAACCAATACGGAGCCGTTTGTGTACTGTGGCGAGCAGATTCCGTGGTTCACATCTGACCGTGTCCGCATCAAGTTTGCGGGCTATACGCTGGCGCAGAGCGTGAATTTCACGGTATCCAGCACCGCGCCCAAGACCCCTAAAAAGGGCGATGTGTGGATTTGTTCTGCTGATAGCAATGTGGGCTATCTCTGGAATGGGCACATGTGGATCAGGGCGCGGTGGTATTGGCTTCGCGATGCTTCGGTGTCCAACTCTACCAACTTCAGCGGTGTGTACTCCGGCGGTAATGTGGGCAACTACGGCAACGCAACGTACAGCGGCGGCGTTCTGCCCCGGCTTCATCTGTAAAATCTGGCAAAATCTGGGCGGCGTCAGTCCGCCCAGAACAGATGCCGGTTGCGGCAAATTTCGAGGGCGGCGCAGCCGCCTCGCGGCAAATTCTCCGAAATTGGTTCCAATTTGCCGGATTTTGTGATATTTTATCGTGGAGGAGGTGATAATGTGTCGGTTCTCGCAAGAAATCGCAGACTGTCAACGACAGAGTTTGAAATGAACTGTGCAAGGCTGGTGCAGCTGACCGCACAGCGGGCAGACCATATCCCGGCCCGGTACAAGAAATTTGTCAGGCCCCGGTTGATGGAGCTGACCACCAGCGCATACCATGCGGCCATCATGGCGAATGAGGCCGACAGTAGGACGGAGACCGGTCGAGCCGACCGGCGGAAGCTCTTTGAGCGCTCTATCCGATGTCTGGCTGCGCTTCAGAAACCGCTCGTCGTATACTGGAGCCTGTTCGATTCCAAAGAGGGCGGCATCCGGGAGTGGGCAGACCTTGTAAACAAGGAACTGGCTCTTCTCCGCGGCGCTGCACACTTTGAGGATGACAGAGAGGTTCCCATGATAAAAACGTTTGACCTGAAATATTCGGAAGACCGGATATTTCTGAACAAAATGCGAGAGCTGCACAAATACACCTACTCCAAAATCTGCACCGTACCTTTGGAATATAAGGACCACCTGTCCGACCAGATTTTGCAGTTCGTGGACGATGCGCTGTACTGCACCTTGCAGGGCAACGACAATTTCCCCACGACGCGAAAGCAGTATGAGGCGCGGGATAAGTACCTCAAACGGGCAATCGACAATCTGAACGGATTGCAGCGGCCATTGTATGCGCTGTGGAACGTCATGTGTTACAGTGAGAATACAATGGACGAGTGGGCGGGGCAGATCAATGAGTGCATCAAGCTCCTTTCCGGTTTGCGCAGCTCTGACAAGAAGCGCTTCGGGAAGCTGAAATGATGGTTCCAATGGTGGCACGTTGTTTTAGGCTTTGCCGGTGGTATTGGCTTCGCGATGCTTCGGTGTCCAACTCTACCAACTTCAACAATGTGAACAACAACGGTAATGTGGGCAACAACAACAACGCAACGAACAACAACGGCGTTCTGCCCCGGATTCTTAGTTTGAAAGTAACCATGTATAAGGGCGAAAATATCCAGAGAATTAAGAAGGAACGTGCAACCCTCCGCCTGAAATGGCGGTAAATTGATGGCTGGCCTGTTTTAAGGCTGGCGCACCGTATCGGTGTCCCTGAGCGGGGCGGCGGGACGATTCTTTCATGGCAGGTCATGTGCTGGGCCTGTTTCATCACCGCTTCGTAAACCTGTTTAGAATGCACACTATAAGTAGCAGGAAGGGCGTAGATTCTTTGACCAATCGAGAACAAATCATGGCTAGGATAGAGCGAAGTAAAGCTCGGAAAGCCGCAAAACGAGAAGAGCGGGCGCGCGGAACGTGGCGAGAGAACGGCAGCATTGATCTGGAACTGCTGACCAAGGCCGCCAACGATGCAGCCCGCCGCTGCTTCTGGCATGGGAAACCAATCTGGGAGCAGATAGAAACAGCGCTGGAACCGCGCACTCCCTATGCGGAGATGCGTATCAGGGCGCTGGATGCAGTCAAGAGCCGGGAACGGCGATTGCAGGATGTGACCCCGCTGGGCGATTTTCGCAGCGTGTTCACCATCCAAAATCTGATGAAGTCCTTGCAGAAGCGCCGGAAGGGCGTGGAGTGGAAGGGCAATGTGCAGCGCTTCATCTTCCACGCAATCCTGAAGCTGAAACGGTTGAAGGATTCGTTGCTGGCCGGAAAACTGAACGTGGATGCAACTATCCGCAGAATCATGTTGCATGAGCGCGGGAAGCTGCGCGAGATCCATGCGGTCATGATTGACTGCCGTGTGGTACAGGGGTGCTATTGCGATAGCTGCCTTGTCCCGCTGACGGAACGCGCTCTGATACGCGACAATCCGGCCAGCGTTAAGGGAAAGGGCGTCACAGATGCCAGGAACCGGCTGGCAATGTTCCTGAAAGAGCTGGCCGCGAAATACGGCAACGGCTTTTTCATTATGACCGGCGACTTCACAAAGTTCTTTGACCACCTCCGGCACAGCGATTGCCTGAAAAGATTCCGAGAAATCCGGCTTGACCGGATGCTTCAGGGCCTTGGCATGAAGATCGCCCGGATGTATCAGGAAAACGAGTTGCATGAAATTGCCGACGAAGCGGAACGAGCGGCAAAAGCGGAGCAGCTGCGCCGGCATAAAGGCGTTGGTCTGACGCTGGGCAGCCAAGAATCGCAGACCATGGCGCTGGTTATCCCGAATGGGATTGACCATGCCGTCAAGGACAAGCTGGGCGTCCGGGCCTACGAGCGGTATATGGACGACACCATGGCTGCTGGCCCCTCGAAAGAGGAGCTGAAGCACGTTGGTCAGACTATCCAGAGCGAGGCGGCCGAGGTTGGGCTTTCGATGAACGCCAAGAAAACGGCGATCACAAAAGCCTCCAAGGGTATGAAGTTCCTGCAAATCTATTATAAGGTGACGGACACTGGACATCTGGTGAAGAACCTCGTGCGGGCCGGCATCGTCCGAATGCGGCGCAAACTGAAGAAGTTCGCAAAGATGGTTCAGCGCGGCGTCATGCGGCTGGACGATGCTTTCGCGTCGTTCTCTGCGTGGTTTGGCAACTCCTATCACGCCGACGCATACCGAACCAGAAAAGGAATGCTGTCCCTGTACTGGCGGCTGTTCCACGGATACCGAATGGAAGGAGTGTACGCATGATTTTTTATAAAATCCTTGCAGATGGCAAGGTACTGGACGTCAATGACATGTTTCTGCGCTGGCAGCCCAAACATGGCGTGATGCTCATCTGCGACCCTGCAAAGGCAGAGTTCATCTGCCCACGGGATTGCAGCGGGTACTATCATCCGTCGTGGCTCAACAAGCCGCCGGAGGGTGCTGTGTACGACGGCGAGATTGACGCCGAAGAAATCACCGAGGCTGAATATAGAGCGCTGCTGGAGCAGCTGGAGGCGGGCGGAACGGTGGTCAACCCGGAGCCTGGCCCCGGCGGCACTGGCGGCGAGGATACCGGCACCGGCGGCGATAACACAAGTGACAACGGCGGGCAGCAAAAGCCCGCCGTTGCAGATATAAAGCAGTTGGTTGACACCTGCGCTGGCTTGCAGAAGCAGGTACAGATGCTGACGGACTGCTTGTTAGAGATGAGCGAGGAAGTCTATGGCTAAGTTGGCCGTGGACATTCTTGCTCATTTTCTTTGCAAAGTTTTATTCGGAAAGGAGGGTGCGTTCATGATGGCAATGCTGTGGGCACAACAGATCATGCTCGGCAAAAAGACTTTTGCTGAGGTTCCTGCCAAGCTGAAGAGCAAGGTTCGGGAGCTGCTGATTGATTCCGGCTGCGAAGACCTCGTCACCGAGGACTAAGCGGGCAAAATAGGAAAGGCGACTGCGTGAAGATACGCGGCCGCCTTTTTATTATGGAGGACTGACCATTGAACATCGACGACATCAAGGAACTTTTTACAGCGGGGGGCGGGGCGCTCGTAGTCCTCCTGACCCTCGTGCAGATTTCGCCCATCAAGCTGAATCCGTGGAGCAAGTTGGCCCAGCTCATTGGCCACGCTCTGAACGCCGAGGTGCTGGAACAGCAGAAGCAGACACAGCAGAAGCTCGACGAACACATCAAAGTTGACGACGAGCGGAACGCAAACCTGCTCCGTACCCAGATTTTAAGGTTCAATGACGAGCTGATTGACGACAGGCATCACACGAGGGAGCATTTCATCGAGACTTTGGCCGTCATTGACGCCTATGAGGACTACTGCCATAGCCACCCGAACTATAAGAACAATCGCTGCATCTGTGCGGTAGCGAATATCAAGCGGGTGTACAACGAGCGGCTTCAAAAGCACGACTTCTCTTGAAGGAGGTTTTCTACATGAGAGTCATTGTCTATCAGGCCAGCGACACATCTACCCTGAGCAAGAACTTCACCCGCAAGGACTTCAAGTGTCCCTGTGGATGCAGCCGCCAGATGGTCGATTCGGAGCTGGTCGAAAAACTTCAGGCCATCCGGGACAAGCTGGGCAAGGCCATCAAGGTGACCAGCGGATACCGCTGCCTCTCGCATAATGCGGCAGTCGGCGGCAGCTCTGGCAGCAAGCACCGCTATGGTATGGCTGCGGATTGGCGGCTTGTAGACCGCAGCATCAATCCTGTGGCCTTAGGCATCATCGCCACCCAGTATTTCAAGGCGGTTGGCATCTACTGGTATGACGGCTGCGCCATCGTACACACCGATACCCGCGATGCAAAGGCAACGTGGTTGTGCGATGCCCCCCGGCACTATCCCAGCACCACCTACCTGAAATTCATCTTGCCGACCATCCGCCGGGGATGCACCGGGGATGCAAACCGTGCAGCCACGAAGATGCTCCAGCGGCTGCTGGGGCTGACCCCGGACGGCCTGTTTGGCAAGGCCACGGAAAACGCGCTGCTCAAGGCGCAGGCGGCACACAAGCTGACCCCGGACGGCATCTGCGGCCCAGCGAGCTGGAAAGCTATTTCCGGGGCCGATAAGTACATCTAACCTATCCCACTATCATAAACGACACAAAGCGCCCCAGAGGGGCATCTCCGGGGCGCTGATGAACATAAAGGAGAAATATCATGGAAGCTATGCTTAGTTTTATTCCCGCGCCCATCGCTTTTGCCCTGATGCTGGTGGGCTTTGTTTCGCTGGCGGTCGGTGGCGTCCGGTTGGGCTACAAGGCCACCGTCAAGGATCTGGCGCTTGAGCTCGTCAACAAGGCCGAACTGTCCATCATGGGCAGCGGGCAGGGTGCCAAAAAGAAGAAGCAGGTGTTCGCCGCTCTCCGCGCCAAGTGCCCGGCGGCTATCCGCTGGGCCATCACCGACGAGGTGCTGGATGCTGTCATCGAACACGCCTTTGATGTTATGACCGCAGCACTGGGCAAAAAGTCTTGACTGCTGCATGAGTGCCGTGTAAAATAGAGGCACTTGAAAAGCTTCGGCTTTTGTAGAGAGCGGCCCGGCATGGTCCACTCTTGATTTTATATTTGGCTACCTCGGTAGCGCGCAAAAATCCCCCTGCATTGACCTTCGGGCCAGTGTAGGGGGATTTTTTGTTTGTTTAGAACTTCATCTGTGCAGCGTCTTCAACACTCACGTCGTCGAAACACCGGGTCAGTTCATCAAGGACTTTGCGCTGTATTTTCTCACTCAAACCGGCGTTGCGCATCGCCATGACACAGTAGCCGATGCAGGCTGCGTTTGACCACGGTCCATTCAGTGACAGGAGCATTTCTTCCATATCGATTACCTCCGAAGATCTCCATTGTATACGCGAACCAGCACCCAGTCGGACAGCGGTTTGACGTTCCCGGCCCAATCCCGGAGGGCTTCATCGGTGCCGCAGGCCTCGCAGATGTACACGCCCTTGGCGTGGCGGCTCAGTGCTCCGTGGGTCAGTTTGTCCGGCATCCTCTCGCCGCAGCGGGGGCACAGCGGCCAGCCCTGCTGCTGGTCATAGAGCATCTTTTCGATAGCTTTTTCGTCCGTCATTGTACTTCCTCCTTAAACATCTCGGCTAACCGAGTGATATGCAAACCAGTGACCGCGCCGCCGGAATAGATAGAACCAATTCGTGAACTCCTGCCCTGTGCAGTCATAGGGGCTGTTGTAACTCTTCAAATAATGATGGTTAAGAAACCAGTTGGTAGCGTCCATCTCGTGCGCCTCGTCCAGCTTATCGGGCAGCTGAACAAGCTCCAGACGGCCGTCATAGTCGGCACTGATAATGCGCACATTGGAAACGGGGCGGTTATTGTAGGCCCGGATCTCCATCTTGACGGTTGCGGCCAAGTTTTTCACAGCGGCTTTCTTTTCGGCAGAGGCTGAAATATCGCGCTGCATGAACATCAGGAGTGCATACGCATCCCGCAATCTCTCATTATCGGTAATACTGAACATGGTCATGACCTCCTTACTTCATGTTCTGGCGTTCCCAAGCGACCAAGCGGCAAAATTCCTCGCGGGACATGGATTCCGGCTTGCTGGTCTTGATGTAGTCCTGCTGGCCGAAGATCTCCAGCTGGTCAATGTCGTCAGGCGACTGGGTGATAATCTTTGCAGGCCAATCGCACCCGCCGGGAACTTCGATGCGCCACAGGTACAGGTTGTCATCAAAGTAGAAATCGTTCGGGATGTACCGCTCTTCTGCATCGGTGCCCTCGACATCCAAGATGTATTTTCCGAGGGCGCCGAAAACCTCCAGCCGGGTGGGAGCCTTGTCGCGGTCGTTCATATCGTACAGCTTGATATCGCAAGCTGTTCTGTTGCGGAAGGAAACCTCGGAAATGGTGCCAGTGTATTTGTAGAGTTTCATATCTTAGACCTCCTTGACTTCCACGGTCTTGAGGCTGCCCTCGATGTAGCCACGGCCACGCAGATGTTCGCAGCTCCAGCAGAAACCGATTGCTCGCTCACGGATGAAGTAGGCGGTATGGTCCGCACGATCCTCATTGAATGCGGCGTGGATTTCTTTTGCCCGCTCGTCTTCCACCAGAATAGAGGCACTGGCCTCGCCGATTTCGCCGTTCTGACCGTGCTTCATGTCCTTGGAATCGTAAGTAAAGATTACCTTTTTCATTGTTTTGCCCTCCTCAGTGCAGCTGTGCGCTGTGATTGTTGTAGATAACGGTATATACGCTGTTCTGCTTGGTGATTTGGATGTTGCTCACCACAACACGCTTCAGACCGAACTTCCGGTGAATGAATTCCTTGACCAGCGGAGAAGCCTTTTCGGGAAGGTACTTCTTGATGCGGCAATCGCGGCGGCAGTAGCGCTCAAAGCGCTTTTTGTTGGCTGCGGTGGCTTCCTCTCGCGTTCCGTAGAACGCGGAATCATCGAAGCTGCTGCTCACCTCGTAGAACTTCTCGCAGGAGATGACTTCCAGCCGGTTGTTCCAGATGACATCGCGGCGCTGGTTGTCGTTGGGCTTGACGTTATCGGTGGCGATGCCGACCACGAGCTTCAGACCTCCCAGCTGGTTGTAATCTTCCCACTCGCTGAATCTGTCCAGCAGAACGCGGACAATCTGCTTACCGTCGGTCAGGTCGATGTGAGCGATCTCGCCCTGACTGCCGGACACCGAAGCGGTGTTGATGATATAGCCCTGTGCGATGTAGCTGCTGACAGTCTCGGTGAACTTGCGGTTGATATCGATGTACTTCATTGTGTTACCCTCTTGTCTTTCTAGCCTTACTCTGATAAAATAGAGGGCGGCCGGGGTAAGGCTCCCGGCTCGCCGTTGTTTCGGTGTTGAAGATCAGTTGCTTTGGACGGTGGCTGGTCTTCTTTTTTTATTCCTCCATGATTTTCTTGACGCTCTCTCTAAGCTCTTCCAGCGTGTCGCACTTCTCGATGAGTTCAAGGATTGCTTTGAGCAACGCCTTGGTTACGTTCATGTCTTCCATTCACCTCACTCCTTTCCGTAAGGGGCTTTCGCTCTCTGCCTTACATCTACATTGTACACCTTTTCGGTTTACTTGTCAATAGTTTTGATAAACTTTTTTGATTTACTTTGAAATAAAAGAGGTTGACAAGTAATTGATTTTGGTGTACTCTATACATGAAAGGAGTGGATGAACACATGACAGTGTCGGACATCATCAAGGGGCTGCTTTCCATGACAGGGAAGAAGCAGACAGATCTGGCCGAAGTCCTCGGTATGAGCAGCAAGCAGGCAATGAGCAACAAGGTGCGCATGAACCGCTGGTCGGCGGATGACCTTATCAAGGCAGCAGAACTGTGCGGCGGCAAGGTTGCAATCATCATGCCGGATGGGCAGACCATCCAGCTGCGCAATGATGAAGATGAAAAAAGCCCGGACGAATAAACGTCCGGGCAGGGGAGAGGTGCTTACTTTTTGCGGCTCTTGCTCACCGTTTTCGGGATTCGCCGGACCTCTTTTACTCTGCGCACCTCATTCGGCTCATAAATAAGTAAGTCGCTGAGTGTGCAGTCCAGGGCTTCACAGATAAGGTCGAGGTCATCCAGATTGACCCGATCGGAGAAGTCATGGTACATTTCGTTGATGGTCTGGCTGCGGATCCCGGTGGCGCGAGCAAGTTCGCTCTGCGTCATCCGCCGTTCGCCAAGGCGGGTGGACAGCATAATCCTAATCATAGCCTGTATCTCCTTTGCCAAGAATTTTACCGATTTGAAACCGGCTTGTCAGGATTTTGGCAGAAAAATACAGAATACGGCAAATTAGAACGAAATACGGAAAACTGAAACGAAAAAAGGCCCGAAACCTGCGTGCGTAACGCAAGGCTCCGGGCCTTTCTCAATGCCGATTAGTGAGCGTCGGTTTTCTATCGACTGTTGGAAGAGGACAAAGCAAAACGAACACAGAACCCACCATGCAGATGGAACTGTGTTCGCCTAGCTCTCTAATGGTTGGGGATGAGAGAATCGAACTCCCACAAGTAGAGTCAGAGTCTACCGCACTACCACTATGCAAATCCCCAAGATTTGCTTTGTTGTTTGGCTCGTGAGCCGCTCAACGTGTGCTATTATACGGGAAAAGCCCGGAGTTGTCAAGCACTTTTTCAAACTTTTTTGCAAAATCCTGAAAAGAGACGGTCTTTCGCGGAACATTTTGAATTGAAATGTCAGAGCAATGGGGCAGAGTCGTCGGGGAGGTAGACGATTTCTTATGGCGGGACTCCATCAACCGTCATCCTTCTCACTCTCTTTGCATATACTGGAAATCAGTAGAAGCAAAGATGCACAAAGAGGAGGAACTACGATGGCACAGTCTGCGCAAAAAGAAAAAACCTTGTTGTCCGACCGCATCCCGCGGGATACGGAACACGAACGCTACCACCCGGAACTGGAAGAGGAGCTGAAAGAGTGCCTGTTCTGCCTGCGCCAGAACGAGATGATGTTCGACCTGGAGGTGGACACCGACCTCATCGAACAGCACATCTACGAGCGGCAGGCTCTGCTGTGCCGCTACCGTTATCTGCTGGCTCAGGCGCGAGAGCTTGGCCTGCATACTATTTTGCAGAAATATCAGCCGATGGGAGGATGAACTCTCTCCCGAAGAGGTGAAGTCTGCGGAATGCCAAAGCCTCTCCTACAAGGAGAGGTGTCACCGAAGGTGACGGAGAGGTTGCACGAAGGATGACGCTTCCCGCCAAACTGTGACAAAAATCTTGACATCCAGCCCGGCCCGTGGTATTATACACAAAGATAATATCGTGCGTGGGTGGTTCTGCGCATCAAATCTTTTGAGCTAGAGAGGTTATATATTATGGAACGTATCAAGACGATCGCTACTCGTGACCTGACCAAGAGCGTTGTGACCGGTGGCTGCGGCGAGTGCCAGACTTCCTGCCAGTCCGCTTGCAAGACTTCCTGCGGCGTGGCAAACCAGAAGTGCGAGAACAGCAACAAGTAATTTCTGCAAATCGGATGCCGCCTTTGCCGGGCGGCATTTTTTTATGTAACAATGGAATGGAGAATAAAATGGTACATCAGTATCAATTGAACGGCTATAACATCGTGCTGGATACCTGCAGCGGTTCGGTGCATGTGGTGGATGAAGTGGCGTATGATGTCATTGCCATGTACCCCGACCACACCGCCGACGAGATCGTTGCCGCCATGATGGCAAAGTACGGCGACCGTGAGGACGTGACCGAGGCCGACCTGCGCCAGTGCATCGATGACGTGGCAAGCCTGAAGGAATCCGGCAAGCTGTGGAGCCCCGATACCTATGAGAACCTCGCGTTCGATTTCAAGAACCGCAACACCGTGGTCAAGGCCCTCTGCCTGCATGTGGCCCACACCTGCAACCTGAACTGCTCCTACTGCTTTGCCTCGCAGGGCCGCTATCAGGGCGAGCGTGCCCTGATGAGCTTTGAGGTGGGCAAGCGTGCAATGGATTTCCTCATTGAGAATTCCGGCAGCCGCCGCAACCTCGAGGTGGACTTCTTCGGCGGCGAGCCTCTGATGAACTTTGATATGGTCAAGAAGCTGGTGGCCTACTGCCGTGAGCAGGAGAAGATCCACAACAAGAACTTCCGCTTTACCATGACCACCAACGGTATGCTGATCGATGACGATGTGATCGATTTCTGCAACAAGGAGTGCCACAACGTCGTTCTGAGTCTGGATGGCCGCAAAGAGGTCAACGACCGCTTCCGCAAGGACTATGCAGGCCATGGCAGCTACGATACCATCGTGCCCAAGTTCCAGGAGTTCGTGAAGAAGCGCGGCGACAAGAACTACTACATGCGCGGCACCTACACCCACTACAACACCGACTTCACCAACGATATCTTCCATATGGCCGACCTCGGCTTTACTGAGCTGAGCATGGAGCCTGTGGTGTCCAAGCCCGGCGACCCCAGTGCCCTGACCGAGGAAGATCTGCCCATCCTGAAGGAACAGTACGAGATCCTTGCCAAGGAAATGATCAAGCGCAACCGCGAGGGCCGCGGCTTTACCTTCTACCACTACATGATCGACCTCACCGGCGGCCCCTGCATCTACAAGCGCATTTCCGGCTGTGGCTCCGGCACGGAGTACATGGCTGTTACTCCTTGGGGCGATCTGTACCCCTGCCACCAGTTTGTGGGCGACCCCAAGTACCTGATGGGCGATATCTGGAAGGGCGTTACGAACACTGCCGTGCGCGATGAGTTCAAGCACTGCAACGCCTATGCCCGCAAGGAGTGCCAGAACTGCTGGGCAAAGCTGTACTGCTCCGGCGGCTGTGCAGCAAACTCCTACCACGCTACCGGCAACATTACCGGTGTGTATGAGTACGGCTGCGAGCTGTTCAAAAAGCGAATGGAATGCGCTATCATGATCAAGGTCGCTGAGAATCAGGAACTTGCCGCCAAGGGCATCGAGGTGCCTATTGAGCTTGGTTCTACCTGTAACGCCTGTGCTGATGGCGAAGCCTGCGAATGAGCACGACCACGCCTATTGTGGATTTTGTGCGCCGTTACGCACAGTCCGGCACCTCGCGGCTGCATATGCCCGGCCACAAGGGCCAGAGCCTTTTGGGCTTTGAGCCGTGGGACATTACCGAAATAAAGGGTGCGGATGAACTGTATGGGGCTGACGGCATCATTGCCCAGAGCGAAGCCAACGCTACCCGGCTGTTCGGCACGGTGCATACCTATTACAGCACAGAGGGCTCGTCCCAGTGCATCCGTGCAATGCTGTGCCTTGCACTGCAGGCTGCGCCCGCAGCCGGACAGCGCCCGGTCCTGCTGGCAGCGCGCAACGCTCACAAAGCGCTGTTGTATGCGGCGGCGCTGCTGGATTTTGATATCCAGTGGCTCTGGCCTGCGCCGCAGGATGCCGGTGCACTTTGCAGCTGCCCGGTGTCAGCTGCAAAGCTGACAGGTGCTCTGCAGGGTTTGGCACAGCAGGGCAAAAGGCCCTTTGGCGTCTACATCACCAGTCCGGATTATCTGGGCGGCGTGCAGGATATTGCAGCGCTGGCCGAAGTGTGCAAGGATTTTGGCGTTCCGCTTCTGGTGGATAATGCCCACGGTGCTTACCTGCGTTTTCTGCCGCAGGGCGGTCAGCATCCTATTGCGCTGGGCGCGGCCATGTGCTGCGACTCCGGCCATAAAACGCTGCCCGTTGTCACTGGCGGCGCATACCTGCATCTGGGCAAAAATGCCCCCATTCAGGACGAAGCCGCTGTGCGCAATGCACTGGCATTGTTTGGTTCCACCAGTCCGTCTTACCTGATCTTGCAGTCGCTGGACAAATGCAATCAGGTTCTGTCGGAGGGTTATCCGCTGCGGCTTTTGCAGTGCTGCGGATATTTGACCCGCCTGCGCCGGGAGCTGAACGAAGCCGCTGCGGCAAAACACTGCCCGGAGCCGCTGGCACTGGAAAGCGAACCTCTCAAGGTTACGCTGGATGCTGCTACACTGGGCATGACCGGCACAGAGCTTGCAGAAGCGCTGCGCAGCGCAAAGGTCGAGTGCGAATATGCCGACCCGCGCTATGTTGTGCTGATGTTCACCCCGGCAAATCCGCCGCAGGACTTTGAACGGCTGACTTCTGCCGTTCTCCACATTGTTGAAAACCTTACAGGACCGTTCCCGCTTCCGAAAAAAAACGATCGTGAGCTTTTGGAGCTGGAACACGAATTGCACACCTGCTGCAGCATCCGGCAGGCCGTGTTTGCCCCGCAGGAGCAGGTGCCCACAGAGCAGGCGGTGGGGCGTATCTGCGCTATGCCGACGGTTTCCTGCCCGCCTGCGATCCCCATTGTGGTCAGCGGCGAGAAGATCACATCGGCTGCCGTCCGGCTGATGCAGAAATACCATGTAATGCAGGCGGCTGTCCTGCGCAAAACGATCTGATTGTTTCAAAAGGCCCAAAGGCATCGTGCGTTTTGCACGGTGCCTTTTTTGCGCGCATATCCTGCAAAGCATGTGCATACTTTTCCAGTAGAGACGGACAGGGAAAGGAGCACACTGCATGGAACTGAAGATCTTTCGGGATACGCTGCCGCAGGCAGGCACGAGCTGCACCGTCAAGGCAGAACTTCCGCTGGAAACCGAGATCCTGATTTCAGATTATCTTCCGCCGGTGTTCAAGCTGGTCAAATGCTTTGCAAAACCGGTGGTGCTGCAAAAGCAGCTGCAGCCCGGGCGGCTTACATTGGAAGGCTATCTGCGCTGCACTGTGTTTTATCAGGGCGAGGACGGGGCCGGGCTTTGCCAGACCGAGCAGAAGCTGCCGTTTACAAAGCAGCTGGAGGTGCCGGAATTTTCCTTCACCAGCTGGATGGCTATGGTAGAAGGGCAGACTGAATACCTCAACTGCCGGGCAGTAAACCCGCACCGCATCGAGGTGCGCGGAGCCTATGGTCTTGTGGTTACTATCCATACACAGGATAAACAGGAACTGATCACGGCGCTGGCCGATGGCGGCATTGAACAGAAATTGCAGACGCTGAACGGCGTGCGCAGCACCGCGGTGCTGGAAAAGCTGGTCACTGTGGAAGGGGAGCTTGTGTTTGCAAAGCCGCCCGCAGCCATTCTGGATATTACCGGCAGCGCCGCCGTGCGGGAGGTAAAGCTGCTGGCGGGCAAGGCAGTGGTCAAGGGCGAGGTACGTGCCCAATGCGCCTGGCGCGCGGAAGGCGAAAGCAGCCTGCAAAGTCAGGCGGCATCCCTGCCGTTCAATCAGGTGGTGGATCTGGAAGGCGTAGCAGAGGACTGCAGATGCATGTGCGTGCTGGAGCCGGTGGGCTTTGCCCTTGCGGAGGGCGAACAGGAAGCCAGCGGCCAACTGACAGCCAGCGTGATGATGCATTTGCACGCATGGCGGCCCTGCCAGCTGCAATACGTAGCGGATGCCTTTTCTACGCAGTTTGAAACCGCCGTCACGCCGCAGGAATTGGCAGCAGAAGATCTTGCCTGTATGCTGAATGAGACAGCATCTTCCACGGCCTCCGGGCCGCTGCCAGATGCGGATGCTCAGCTGCGCGCCTGCTTTGTGTCTTATGGACCGGCGCAGGTAACACCTTACCGCGACGGCTGGGCCTTTACGGTGCGTGCCGTTGCCACCGCCTTTGCCGAGAACAGTCTTGCTGAGCTGGAAAGCTACGAAAAAACACTGGAGCTTGTCTTTCCGCTTGCAGTAGAAGCCCCGCCGGGTGCACAGTTCAGCCCGGAATGCTGGCTGAGCACCGAGAACATCCAGTGCAGCTGCACTGGCGGCACATTGGAAGTGACGGTCACCGCCCGTGCCGAAGGAGCCATCCTCTGCCGGAGCACACATTCGGGCATCGGCAGCATTGAGCTGGGCGAACCGCTGACGACTCCGGACCCGGAGATCGCACTGCGCATCTACTATGCACAGGCAGGGGAGGAGTTGTTCGGCATTGCCAGACGGTTCCATGTGTCACCGGCACAGATCCTGACGGCAAATGGGCTGGAAGCCGGTACGCAGGTCCTGCCGCAGGCGATGCATTTTCTGGTGCCGGGCGCATAAATCGACGAAGAACGCTGCCTTTTCAGGCGGCGTTTTCCTTTTGTGCCGAAAAGAAAGTGAAAAAGCCCTTTCTTCTCTGTGTGCGGGAGAGTATAATAAAAAGCGGTGTTTGAAATAGGAAAGGAGTTAAAAACAAAGATGAATTCCAAAAGTAAGCTCCTTGCCCCGGAGCTTGTCAATGCAGAAAGGCCGGTTTGGGCTTTCAGCAAAAAGATTTTCTGTGAGGGCATGCGGGATGGCGTTCCCATTGCGCTGGGCTATTTTGCTGTTTCCTTCTCGCTGGGCATTGCGGCCCGCCGGGCAGGCTTTACCCCGTTTCAGGGCTTTCTGGTCAGCCTACTGAACAACGCTTCGGCAGGCGAGTACGCTGCATTTGCCATCATCATGGCCAATGCGACCTATCTGGAAGTGGCCATCATCACACTGATCGCCAATGCGCGCTATCTGCTCATGAGCTGCGCACTGGCCCAGCGCTTTGCGCCGGGCACACCTTTCTGGCACAGGCTGCTCATCGGTTATGATGTGACAGACGAGCTTTTTGGCATCACCATTGCACGGCCCGGCAGCCTGAACCCATATTATACTTACGGTGCCATCCTGCTGGCTGCTCCCGCATGGGCCATCGGTACGGCACTGGGCATCATTGCGGGCAATCTGCTGCCGCTGCGGGCTGTCAGTGCGCTGAGCGTTGCCCTTTACGGCATGTTCCTTGCCATCATCATTCCTCCGGCGCGTAAGAGCAGGGTGGTAGCTGCACTTGTTGCCATCAGCTTTGCACTGAGCTTTGTGTGCAATTACCTGCCGGGTATCTCCGCTCTTTCGGAGGGCACGCGCACCATTTTGCTCACAGTGCTCATTTCCAGCGCTGCAGCAGTTCTTTTTCCGGTAAATCCAGAAGAGCAGGAGGCAGAGCATGACGCATAATCATTACATTTACATTGCAGTGATGGCGCTGGTATCCTATGCCATCCGCATCCTTCCGCTCACACTGATCCGCAAGCCCATCAAAAATCGCTTCATTCAGTCGTTTCTGTATTATGTGCCCTATGTGACGCTGGCGGTCATGACCTTCCCGGCCATTGTCAACGCGACCCAGAGCCCGGCTGCCGGTGCCATGGCGCTGGTGGTAGGCATTGCAGCTGCTTGGTTCGGCGCAAGCCTGTTTCAGGTATCTGTGGCCTGCTGTGCCGTCGTGTTCGTGCTGGAACTGTTCCTTTAAAATTTTTGTGCCCGGCAGGCTGTCATGCTGCTGAGCACTTTTTCATTGCCCTGCAGGAGGAAATTATCATGAAAAAAATTCTTATCACCGGTGCAGGCGGCTTTGTCGGCTCCCGCATTTTGCAGCAGTGGCAGGGAAAGTACGAGCTTTGCGCCCTTCCAAAAGGCTTTTTCTGTACAGCCGATGAAGCTCTCACCCGTGCACAGGTGGAAGCTTTGCATCCGGATGTGATCCTGCACACCGCCGCTCTTTCCGATACCAGTTACTGTGCGCAGCATCCGGCAGAAGCTTACCGTGCCAATGTGGAGCTGCCAGTCTGGCTGGCACGGGCTGCGCAGCAGACGAAGGCAAAGCTGGTGGCATTCAGCTCGGATCAGGTCTATGCTGGTGTGCAGCAGCAGGGGCCGCTGCCGGAAACACTGGCCCTGCATCCCGCAAACATTTACGGCCAATACAAGCTGAAAGCAGAGCAGCGTGTGCTGGAGCTCTGCCCGGACTCGGTCCATCTGCGTGCCAGTTGGATGTATGACCTGCCCGGCTATGGGCTGCCCATCCGGGGCAATCTGCCGCTGAATCTTCTGCGTGCCGCGCTGAAGGGAGAGGCTCTGCGCTTCTCCCGGAACGACCACCGCGGCGTGACCTATGTGCGGCAGGTGATCGAAAATCTGGAGCCTGCCATGACGCTGCCAGGCGGCGTATACAATTTTGGCAGCGGCAATGCCGAAAACATGGTATGCACCGCCCGGCAGTTTGCCGAAACGCTGGGAATCGCTGTGCAGATCGAGGAAGAAAGCTGGGGCCGGAACCTTGTGATGGACACCACAAAACTGGAACGCTTCGGCATCCGGTTCGACACCACTCAGCAGGGCATCCAGCGCTGTTTAAAAGATTACGGGCTGAGAACGCTGTAAAATTTCCATATCGCACAAAAATCAAATAAAACAAAACAAAAAAGCAGGAGTTCTGCGCGAAATTCTTCCGACCAAAGCGGAAAAAACGCACAAAGCGCCCTGCTTTTTGTGTTTCTCAGCGGGAAACAGCCGTTCACGAAAAAGTCATACTTAATTTACAAGGATACGCAGTTTTGCTATAATAAATCCGCTTTTTTGGTAAAGCAGTCGAAAAGAATGATTTTTGTCAAGATTTGAGGAGAGTGGAACATTTGAAGGAAGTCAAGCTCGAAGAGTCGGCGTATCAGTTCGACGCAAAAATGTCCCTGAAACAGGCGATCCCGCTGGGTCTGCAGCATGTCTGCGCCATGTTTGTGGGCAACCTGACCCCGCTGCTGATCATCACCAGTGCCTGCGGCATTGCGGGTGGTGAGTTCGCAGATCTGCAGGTCACGCTGCTGCAGAGTGCCATGTTCGTGGCCGGTGTGGTCACACTGGTGCAGCTGTTCACCATCGGCCCCGTGGGCGGTAGCGTGCCCATCATCATGGGCACCAGTTCCGGTTTTATCGGCGTGTTCAACAGTGTTGTCGGCAGCATGGGCGGCGGTGTGCTGGCCTATGGTGCCATTATGGGTGCATCCATCATCGGCGGCATCTTTGAAAGCGTGCTGGGCTTCTTCCTCAAGCCCCTGCGCAAGTTTTTCCCGCCGGTCGTCACCGGTACGGTTGTGCTTTCCATCGG
>ERZ773229.168-NODE-168-length-71243-cov-5.491754_pt1 | contig 71243 bp, 106 predicted proteins | sample MGYA00580992_ERZ773229 | MGnify/ENA primary metagenome ERZ773229 (study PRJEB29015, sample SAMEA2737795) | human gut metagenome | biome: human gut; feature: human-associated habitat; material: faeces | place: China | collected 2012 ... | reverse complement strand
CCGTCGGTGTGTATGCCATATCAGCCACGCTCCTTCCCGGCCAAACTATCGGCCGATAAACGGCAACGGCGGGGACAGGGAGGGGCGCAGGAGGGTGAGGACGGGTCAGGGGATATACGGTGATAGGGAAGCATCAGAAGGCATCTGAGGGCGTTTCCGGGCGAAATAGAGGGGGTTATTCCGCAACGACGGAAATGAAATCGGTGGCGTTGCGGGAAAAGGGGCGTTTGATGTCCCGTGCGTCGCAGAAGCGCTTCATGGTGGAGCGGTCCACATGGAACAGGCGGGCCAGCTCCGCATAGGAATTGTCCTGCTCGATCAGGACGCGGATGGTGGATTCATAGTCGGACAGTTTCGTGTGCTTGCCCAAGGCGCCCTTGGGACGGCCAAGGGTGACACCCTGACTGCGGCGGAGATCCAGCGCTTCCCGCGTCCGCTGGGAGATCATCTGACGCTCGATCTCTGCGGCAAGGGCAAAGGCGAAGGCGAGGACCTTGGATTGGAGATCGTCACTGAGGTCAAAGCCATCCTTGATGGTGTGGACGCTGACGCACTTGCTCATACAGAGGGAGAGGATGGACATGACCATAAACAGGCTGCGGCCCAAGCGGGAAATCTCGGAACAGAGGATGGTGTCTCCCGGCTGGACATGGCGGAGCAGCTGGCCCAGCTTGCGCTTGTCCGGGGCCTTGGTGCCGGAGATGGTTTCCTCGATCCAGCCGTCTATGTGAAGCCCGTTCACTTCACAGTAATTGAGGATGATATGGCGCTGATTTTCCAAGGTCTGCTTGTCGGTGGAGACGCGGATATAGCCGTAAATCATAATGAATTGTCCTTTCTTTCGTAAAACGCACGATAAAAACACACGCCCATGCGATTGGAACGCACGGACGTGTGTTTTGGTTTCAGGGTAAATGTTGAGGGATCAGGCGGAAAAGGAGGCAAGTTTGTCGGCGCTGCGCTTGGCTTGCAAGTCCCGTTCGGCAAAGACCTTCTTGGCGCTTTTCCGCCCGGAACGGTCCATGAGCCGCCCGGAATAACGCTGGGTGGTGATGGGACTGGCATGGCCCAATTTGGATTGCAGTTCATTTTCAGGCATACCAGAATTGAGGTCCAGACGGGAGCCGACGTGGCGGAGGTCGTGGCTGCGGATGTCCGGAACGCCGGTGACAGAGCGGACGTGACGCTCCACCAGCTCCGAAAGCCACTGTTTTGTGCCGGCCTTCCATTCGCCGGAACGGAGGGTGCCGAACAGGGGGGCGGTATCCGGGAGATCGTCCGGGCGGATGCCGCTGGCGAGGTAATGGCGGAGGGCGATCACGGCGATGTCGGGCAGGTCCACCACCCGGAATTTATCGCCCTTGCCGTGTTCCACGCGGAGGGCAGCGTCCTCCAAGTCGATGTCCACCGGAGTCAAGGCCCGCAGTTCGGCGTTGCGCAGTTCGGTGGTCAGCAGCAGGATCACGATGGCGTAATTCCGGGGCCAGTTCTCCGGGTGGGTGGTGCGGACGGGGGAATCCCTCCATAGCTTGCAGACCTGCTCATCGGTGAGAAGCACGTCATAGGGGCGCTTTCCCAATTTGCGGAGGGAAGGCATCAGGTAGAGGGAAACAGGGTTTTGCTCATAAAAGCGATCCTCGCCCAGTTCGGGGGAGCTGGCGTAGGTGAAGAAGGAGCGGAGGACCACCAGATGATACCGGACGGAGACAGGGGAGAGGCCCCGGTCAAAGAGGTGATCCCGGTAGGCTTGCATGGTGGTGAAGGTGGGCTCCTCGGTGGAAAGGCCGCTTTCCACGAGGAAGGAATAGAAGCTGTTTGTGACGGCGGCGTAGGCGGTGACGGTGCGCTCCGCCGCGCCGCTGGCCTGCACGTTGCGGAGCCATGAGTCTAAGGCCGACATGACCCGGCGCTCCTGCGCAGAGGTTCTTCCCATAAAATCAGTCCTTTCCGGTTAAACAGGCGGGTATCAGGGGGTAGGGGTCAGGCGGCGGAGCTTTTCCACAGCGCTGACGATCAGAGGGACGGCGCCCAGCACATCATCCTCTGTGACGGTATAGGGGAGGGTGAAACGGACGGCGGAGCGGGCGCGGTTGGCGGGGTAGCCCATGGCCCGGAGGACATAGCTGCCGTCAGCCTCCCCGCTGGTACAGGCGGAGCCGGAGGAAGCGTACACGCCCTCCGCAGACAGGGCCATGACAAGGGCCTGAGATTCCACGCCAAGGAAGGAGAGGTTGGCGTTGCCGGGGAGCCGGAGGAGCACGTCACCGGGGGTATAGGGGCCGTTGACATAGGTATCCGGGACGAACCTAAACAGATTGGTAATGAGAAGATCCCGGCAGAGGGCAATCTGCTTCATTCCGATGAGCATTTTGTTTGTCCGCTCATGGAGGGCCGCTGCCATAGCGCAGGCGAGGGCCACGCTTTCGGTGCCGCCGCGCTTGCCCCATTCCTGACCTCCGCCACGGATCATGGAAAGCAGGGGCGTGTCTTTCTTGACGATCAGACAGCCGATGCCGGAGATGCCGCCGAACTTGTGCGCGCCGAAAGCCAGATAGTCCACGCCAAGGGCCTTGAAGTCCACGGGGATCTGGCCCACAGCCGCGGTCGCGTCACAGGCGAACAAAGCGTTGTGGGCGTTACGCCGCATAGAGAGGATGTCGTAAATCTCGCCGGTCTCATTGTTGGCCATCATGTGGGTGAAGCCGGTGCGGTCCGTGCGGTGGGGATGATCCACGGGGGGATATTCCAGCACGGCGTGGTGCTCGTAATGGCGGGGGAAGGTCAGCTTGCCGGTGTAGGCGCTCAGACTTTTCATCATCCAGTTGCAGGCTTCCGTTGCTCCGCTGGTGAAGTAGACTTCCTCCGGGAGACAGTTCAGGTCCTGGGCGATGGAGGCGCGGGCTTCCTCCAAGGCGATCTTTGCGGCAACGCCGCAGGCGTGAAGGGCGCTGGGGTTGCCGAGGGGCAGGGCGCGGGTGAACGCCTTGACTGCGGCAGGGGAAGGCGGTTCGTGGGCCGCCGCGTCAAAATAGTAACTCTTGAGCATTGGGGATTCCTCCTTGATCTTTCCAGTATTCTATCTTTATTGTACCAGCCGCTGACAAGGGGCTTTTTGACAGAATACTTGACTTTTCACAAGGTCCGCGCCATAATGAATTTGGCGAGTCCCTGCGGATATTTGCCGTTTTCCTCATGCTGTCCGTCCGGCAAGATAGAGCAGCATGGGGAATTTTTATATCGGTTTGGCGGTCGCCAGAAGGGTGATCCCGCGCTCAATGGCTTCCGTTTTCGTGACGTTCTGCTCCCGGCAGTAGGCTTCTAAAATCTGCTGGCTGCGGTCATTGATGCGGATGCTGATTTTGTGAGGGCGGGGGTTGTCTGTGGGACGGCCCAGCTTTGCGGCAGACATGGGGATGATCACCTCCTATTTTGTCTGGCATAAGTATCATAACATTTTGTCTGGCAAAAGTCAAGGGCAGCTGCAAAGAAAAGGCCGCCCGGAAGGGCGGTCTTTTTCAATCGTTATCCGATAATGGCGTTCCCGTTTTTAAAGCCTTTTTCGGTGGCGGTATAGGTGACAACAAAATCACTGCGGATCATGGCTCCATAGGAGTTTTCCGCATCCACCCAGCCTGTGACCATATACTCACCGTTTCCCAAATGGGTCACGGTGGCATCCGATAGCTTGCAGAATTTTGCGGTGGACGGCGCTTTCAGATAGTCCTCTACGATCAGCGTCGCGCAGTAAAATGCGTCCTCATCGGAATGGCGGGCGGTATTTATAGTTGAGGAACTGCCGGAGGACGAGGATGAGGACGAGGATGAGGACGAGGACGGGGTGTGTTTTGAGGAATGTCCGCTGGTCTGCGTGGTTGGGGTGGTGGGGCTTTTTGCGGGGACCGGTTGATTTGCGGAAGTCACCATTACGCCAATGATGCAGAGAACAACCAGGCACATTGCAAAAATAAACCCTTGCTGAACCTTTTTATCATGCGCTGCTTGCGGCTCCGGGTCCACTGCGGTGGCCGATACTTTCGGGTCTGGGACCGGGCGCTGCGCCGGTTCCTGCACGGGCGGGTTTTCCGGTGCTTTTGCGGTTTCGCTGAGAATGACAGATACGGGGCAGCCGCAATGAGGGCAGCGGTCCGCCTTGTCGCTGACCATGTTGCCACATTCGGTGCATTTTATCAGTGCCATATCAAAAACCTCCCAAATTTCTGATGGTTTGACCATATCGCATTTTGCAGGAGAAGTCAAGCGCCTGTGAAAAAGCCGCCCACCACGGGCGGCTTTGCTTTTTAACTTGCTTACAACTTGCTTAAATCTTGCTTAGATTTTGCAAAGTGTTTGCTAACTGTTTGCTTATAGACCCTCTCCGTGCCAGTATGCCGCATTTTCTTCCTCTGTCGGGAAGTCAGGAGAGAGTCCCCGCTTGCGGCGGTTCCGCATCCATCCGCTGTAAATCTTCATATCGCGCTCGTCGATGCTGTATCCGATCCCTCGCTCGGAGCGGTTGTGAACCAGCAGCGGGCGTTGATAGTTTGGGTTCCTCGCGCGCAGAACCTCATATTCGCCAACAGGATCTTCGAGTTTCCAACCGCTTTGCACCAGATACATTTTCAGGTCGGACAGCATCCCGTGTCTGACCGTTAATCTGTTTTTCATCGGTTCCTCCGTTTAAAGGTTCTGAAAGGTGGCGTCGAACATCACAACGCCGTTGGAGAGGTCGGAGTAGGGGATGCCCACCCAGACGGACTGTCCGGCAGTGAGACCGGAGAGGGACGTGGCGTAGGGCAGATTTAGAACGGCTTCGTCAAAGGGAAACTGGACGGCCACGGTGCCGCCGCTGGGGGCGGTTTTTACGGTGGCTTTTTCCAGACGGAGACAGGAGCGGGTAGCATCCGCCACTTTGGGTCGAAAGTAGTTATTCCAGAAGTTATCGGCCAGTGCTTTCATGTCGGCGTTTTGATTACTCATGCAGTGTACCTCGTTATTCCGTGCCGGTGAGACGGGCCTCCACCAGCTCCATGCCCCGGCTTTCCAGATAGGAGATCAGGAGCAATCGGGCGGCTTCCTCGCTTTCAGCGTCCACGGTATGATCGAACATTCGCAGCTCTCCCGCCTTGGTCTCGGCGGTGACGCTGAAGGAGAAGTCCCGGCGGGTGACATTGGTTTTCAGGTTCATGTGGGTTCCTCCGTGATCCAGATTTCAGAGACGGTAAAGGTAAAGCAGATGCCCCGGTCGGTCTTGTCCGTCTGCACGGTGTCGCACTGGCAGAACAGGAAGGACAGCGCCTGCCGGATGGTGGAATTAAGGACCACAAGGGGAGTGGGAAATTCCAGCGCAACGGAGGCGTTCTCCCGGTTCTCGTGGGGCGGCTGGTCCAGCAAGCGGACCTTGGGAACCAGGCGGTCGATCTTCCCGGCGGCTTCCCGCACGGCGTTGTATCGGTTCATGGCAGAGGGATTCATGATCTTCATCGTAAAAATCTCCTTTAGGTGTGTAATTCCTTTTTTACGAAAAAATTATAGGCGCTTTTGCATGGAATGTCGAGTTAAAAAAGGGAGGAACTTTTTCCAAAACGGAAACCGTTCCCCCCTTTTTCGGTATGAGTATGGTCTTGATTAAAATTCTTGCGCTGACGGCCCCACAAGCGGCCTGAGAGATAAGAGAGAGGCGAGGTGCTAAAAACTACCCCACGAAACTCAAGGGGCGCTTACAGGGCTTCTGTGGGCGATTTACGCAATGGGGGTATCAGCCGTTCAGGGCGTCCTTCAGGGGCTTTGCAGGGCGGAACACCGCAACCGTCTTGGCGGGAAATTCCTTTTCCTCGCCGGTGCGGGGGTCTTTCCCCACCCGTGCTTCCCGGTGCTTCACGGCGAATTTGCCGAAGCCGGGGACTTTGACCTCGCTGCCGTTGAGCAGGGATTCCTCAATGACGGTGAACAGAGCGTCGGCCAGCAGTGCGGTGTCATGCTTGGTGTGGCCGGTGCGCTCCGCAACGGCGGCGATCAATTCAGTCTTGTTCATGGGACATCCTCCTTTCCTAAAATTTCAATGGCAGGGATGGCTGGATTCGGACCAGCGCGTGAGGGAGTCAAAGTCCCTTGCCTTACCGCTTGGCTACACCCCTATGTTTGTCTGTCTTTCCAGACTGTCAAATCCTATCCGTGTGCCGCTTTAGCCAGAGGATCATAGGCGCAATTACATCATCGACACTTGAGGGGCTTACTTCAGGACTTCGCATCACCCATCCGACTATCCCGCTAAAACGCTGTTCACTTGCGGTGTCCACGGAAAATTGGTGCAGACGGCTGGACTTGAACCAGCGCATACCTCCTGGCGCGGTGCTCTGCCGACTGAGCTACGTCTGCATATAGGTGCCGGTCTTTCCCGGCTGTCAGGTTGCTCAAGTGTCTCTGAGAAAACCATCCCGATAGCGGCTGTATCAACCCGCCGACTCCACTGCCAGATATGGAGGTTTCATGCCCACTACGGTTTATAGAGTAACCACCTCTTATGTGGGAGGGCATGGTGCAGATGGCCGGAGAGGTCCCCGGCTACCGGGTGGAAAGGACAAAAAGCACCGGTTGGACATCTGCATAGACCCGCCTTGTTTGCGCCATGACGGGTGATGTGGCGGCCCGTCTTTCCGGGCTGTCATACACATTCAGGAGGCTTTGCGATCCATGCAGGGCGCTGCCTTGCGCCCTTGGAGCGGATAATGGGAATCGAACCCACCTTCGCGGCTTGGGAAGCCGCCGTTCTGCCGATGAACTATATCCGCGTATGCCCTGCCGGGGTTGCACCGGGGCACCGCTCCGAGAACGGCGAGCGTGTACTTACGGGCCACGCTTGGAAGGTAGGAGATAACTACGTGCGGCATCCGCTCCGCTGGTGAGCGAAACCGGAGTTGAACCGGGAGACAGGCCGAAATGGAAAAGCCTGCTCACGCGGGAGATTAGGCCGCGTTCGTGTTGCACGATTTTCGCCCATGCTGTTTGGAGTTTGGCGGCTGTCGTTTGGTAGGCCGGCAGCCGCCGTGCGTGAGGTAAGATAGAAAGATGGAAAGCAAGGGCGGCGTCTAACTCGCCCTTGATTTTATTATACGATACCCCTCCAAGGGGGTTTTTGACATTCAGGATTCCGTATTTAGATATATGGACAACCGACCGTTTCTGTGCTTTGCTGGTTTCGATACACAAGGACAACACGTTCCAGGCTGGCTTCCGCCCCGGCATCAAATCCGCCGGGAATATTCAGACACCAGACCTGCAGATAGCGAGTGTGGAAATCCATTGTAATCGTATCGTCCGCGTCGATTTCTTTCCACTGGACACCGCCTTCCCAAAACATGATCGCCGCATCGAACGGAGCGCCGTTATCCAGCGCTTTTTGAACAGCCGGGAACAGGCTGAGAATGTCACCGGCGCAGCTTTCCGTGAGTTTTGTGGTGATCCGCAGCAGCTTGTCATAAATGGCGTTCATGTTCGGCCCGTCGGAACGCACCGTCAGACGGTCAAACTCGGAATAGGTTTCAATCAAGTATTTATACTTCACTGGGATTCATCCTCCTGTAAAAATCAAATGTTGTTGGGGATAGGAGCTTTAGGATTCCGGGGCTAAGGCAAAGCAAAGGTTACAAAAACAATCCAGCGGCGCTTCGGTGATTGGAATAAAAACCCGTTCCACGGTGCGGTGAGAATAAGAATCTGGAATCGCGCAAAACGGGCCGATCCAAGCCATTTTTAAGTATTGTTCACCGGCGTGTTCGCATATATATACCTGCTGCTTCGGGGGAACGAGGTTCGCGAGGATAAAAGATTGCAGACTGAACTTTTCAGACTTGGCGCTTGCGGCGACTTCTTCCATGTGCTTCAGCTCCATCGAAAGCCGTTCGCTTTTGTCGAAGAGATGCCTGAGCCATTCTGACGCCTCCGTGCAGACGATAGACTCACGGGAATCATGCGACTCTTCGGCAAGCGAAACAAGATCGTCAATCAATGCGTTGTACTTCATGGCTTTATACTCCAAGTGTTTCTCCTTTCTGCGCCGCTGTTCAGGCGGCGGCTTTGGCGGGCTTGCGGACGGGGCAGAGGATGCCCTCGCCGTCGGCGGACCGGAAATAGATGGGGGTGATATAGGGCTTCTGTTCAGAGGTGAACGCTTCGCCGTCCGGGAACAGCTGAAGGAAGTCGATCAGATAGTTGGCATCGACGCTGGGGAGACCGGGGCCGAAATCATAACTGGCTTTGAAGGTCTCGCCCTTGCGGCGGCGTTTAGCGGCCCATTCCGCGCGGTCCGTTTTGATTTGCGCCCGAACCTCCGCCACAGTGGGAAGGGTGAGGCGCAGGGTGTTCTTGCGGATGGGGGCGATGACCTGCGCCAGGTTAAACCGGGAACCGTCGGCGGTGAGTTCCGGCGCGGCGGTCAGGGACACGGGGCTGTTCAGGCGAAAGCCACGATACCCGTCGCAGACGCACTGCTTGCCTTCCTCGTCGATCCAGAAGCCCTGCGAAGCGGGTCGGTGGCTGTTCGTGCGCACGGCAGCGTCGCAGATGCGGCGGGCAGCGGTAAAGGCGGAGCGGTTCCCGGACTTGGCGGCAGCTTCCTCCACCAACGTGCGGCGGAGATCCTGTTCTAAGAAATACAGCTGGGGGATGGGGCCGACGGCTTTTTTCCATTCGTAGGGGTTCTTGCTGACGGCGTTATAAATAGCGGCTTCATCCTCGTCCAGCGCGTGGACGATCTGCAAAACGCGGGTGAGGGTCTGTTCAGTGTTCAACATGGGTTGTACCTCCTATTTCAGGTTGGACTTTTTTGCTCAGTCTGAGAATGGCATAATCGGATCTGCGGAAATTGCAAAAGTTTTCAGGGTCAGCGACTGTTTCGGGGAAAAGGTCGCACAGCAGTGCACACTCGATCAGCTGATCGGCATACGGATTTTCGCCATACCAATATCCACGGTCAAGCAAGCCTCCGGTTATTTGGCAGTTGACTGCGGCCTTCTTGACTTCGGCGATTTTTTCAGAATAAGTCATTTCTGCGTGGGCTTCCTTCTGCGCATTTATCGCGGCGGCCATGACCTCGCGGGCTACGTCTGCGTAGCACTCGCGGTAAAGGTCAACGCCGTATTTGTTGCGGATGGCATCGAGCTTGTTCACGTCAAAAAGCTCGGTGAACGGTTCGTACTTGTGCGGGGCGGGGAGGCGCGCGGCGATAATCTCGTTTCTACACTCCCAATATCCGGCGGTTTTCATGGTTGCGCTCCTTTCTGTGCGGCTGCTTAGGCGTATAGGATCTTCGAGGTGCCGGGGACGCGGCACTGGATCGAACAATCCGGGGCGTTCTTTTTGTTAAGGTCGATCCATGACTTAACGGCTGGGAGAAGATCGTCATTGTAGACGGGCGCATAAACGAGGCGATTAAACAGTTCGCCGGTGTTCAGGCTCATGGGCTTATGCTGTTTGTCTCTGGGGCCTTTGAAGTAAACCATAAACATGGGGTTGTCCTTTCATGCCCTCGTGACCTCCGGGGCTGGGCTGTTCAGTTCTTAATTTCATTGTAGCAGGGTGGTCCAAGGGGGTTTTTGCCGCTGTTCAGGCAAGGCGGAGAACCTGACGGGCGGCGCGTTCGGCGTTGTCGGTGAGCTGGCGCTGCCATGCCTGATTTTTGGGAGACCAGCGGAATCCGTTTTGCTTGAGGGCGGCGCGGGTGTCGGCGTCGGGGATGGCGTCAAAAAGGATTTGGAGTCTGTTCAGGTCGATATTGCGGACGATCTGTCCACCGTCAAAGGCGGTGCCGGTCTGAGGTTCGGCGGCCTGCTGTTCTCTGCGGTCAAGCTCTGCGAGGCGCTGTTCTGTCCGCTCGATCTTGCCCCGGATGCTGGCCAGTTCGTAAGCGGGGAAGGGGGAGCCGTACTGGGAGATGGGGGAGCCGTCACCGGAGGCGAACACACCGGGGCGGGTCAGCCATGCGCGGTTTTTCTCGCTGAGACCGGGGCAGCCTTCCAGCGTTTTGTGCTTGCGGTAATAGGCGTTAGCGGTTTTGGCGTCCTCCAACATCTGGCGTTGGCTGTTCAGGCGCTCGGTGAGCATTTCGCGGGCGTGGGGGTCGGCAAGGTCTACCGGGCCGGTGCCGACGCTGCGGATCTTGTCCAGAATCGCCTCAATCTGCCGGTATTCCTCCCACAGGGAGTCCTCGCGGGACATTTGGCGGTTGTGCTTGCGCATATTGAAGTTGCCCGCCCCGGCGATAAACTGGCTGGGATAGCTGGACTGGTTGCGGTTGTAATCGTTCGTCCACTGTGCAAGGCGGCGGGCGTAGCTGTTCAGCAGGGCGTCCAGTTTGTCATGGTAAAAAGCGCTGACGCGGGCCTTCTGCTGTTCTACCATCTGGGCGGCTTTGTTCACGGAATTTCGATAACTGGCCGTGGCGCTGCCGGGTTTGTAGTCGCCCATGTGGACGCAATAGGGGGCGTTCCGGGCGGTTTCCTCGTCGATGGAACCATAAGGCGGGACCGTTTCGGGCCGATTTTCCGGGGTGGGCTGTTCTGCCTGTTCTGCCTGTTCTGCGGTGGTGGCCTCCGGCTGTTCTGCGGGCGCTTCTGCGCCTGTGCCGGTGGCGGGGGTCTGCTGTTCGGGCTGTTCGGTGGTGGCTGCGCTGGGCTGTGCGGTGGCGGCGGTGTTCCGGGTGAAATCCACCGTTACCACCTTCCCGCCCGTGGGCGGGGTGGGGGTGGTGGGGTTGATCTCGGCGGTCAGCAGGTCGGCGAGGGCAAGGATCGCGGCGGCGTCGGCTTCGTCCTGTTCGGTGGGCTGGCTGTTCCAGAGGTGGCCCATACTGCGGAGGTTTTCGCCAAATCTGCGGATATGGGAGACCAGGCCGCCGGCGTCGCATCCCAAATCATAGCGCCCGGTGTAGGTGGAGGGCTGGCCGTTCTCGTCGGTGTAGTGGATCACGAAATCCGTTTTATCATAGGCGGATTCCGGATCGGCGTACACCTCGGCGTCATAATGCCGGATGATGATTTCAGCGGCGGCAACACTCAGGCGGAGCGGTTCGCCGGTTTTGCTGGTTTGCGCATTGCAGGAGTAAAACGCGGGATTTTCAGAAAAGGGGATTTCAATAAAGGGGGCGCCGGGGGTGATGGGGTGGGCCTGTTCTGTATCGGCAATGAAGCAGCGTCCAGCAACGCGGCGGCGTAAACCCGTTTCCCGCTCGGCCTGTTCTGCTTCCTGTTCATCGCGGCGGCTGGCGTTCTCCGCTTCCAGATCGGCGGCGGTCTGTTCAGCTCGGAGACCATCGGAAACGGAGCGGTAAAAGGTTTGCGTTTCTTTCGCGTCCTTGACGGTCTGGTTGTCCTCGCCAAAGTCCCATGTATAGCGCTTGATCGTCGTGTCCAGGCTGGCCGCCTCGGCTTCAAAGAATTTCGCAATGTGTTCTGTGTGGGGGAAGGTCTTGATTTCGATTTCCGCGTGTTCCCGGTTCCACTGGTTCGCGGCGGCCCGCTTGTCCCGGCTGTTCACAAAAGCGGAAATGGGCCAGAAACAAAGATTGTCCTTTGCGGTGCTGAGTTCGCCATTGCGCTTGATGCGCCGGAGGCAGTGATCCCGGCCGCTCCAATTCGGATCGCCGGGGGTGTGCTCGACGAAGTAAAGGCCGTTGTCATTTTTAAAGTATGCGCCGGTGATTTCCACCACGTCGCCGGTTTTCATGGGGCGGTTGTTCTTGTCGTTCATGGTAAAACCTCCTGAAATTGTGTTTTGAATGTGTAGATTTTGGCTTTCTGGGGTGCCGTCGCTTTACCCGGTGCGGCGGCTCCAAGGTGTCCGGGTGGCTGTTCAGATGATATAGATTTTTAGGTCGGGGCGCTCGTCCTGTTCGTATGTGTCGCCCTCTGGGGCAAGTGTGGCCCATGCGGCGATTTCAATAGCCGTTTCCATCGAAAAACCGATCCCGTGTAAATATTCGGCATTGTACATTTCATCGGCGCAAGAATGATAATGATTGATATTTCCAGAGTTGATAACAAGCGTACAATAGTTTTCGTTCATCTTGTGGTCCTCCTTGTCTGTTCAGGCGTAAACTTTTCCGTTGGTGCCGGTCTGGTAGCTTTTGAAGATCATAACCGGGTCCTTCAGCATGGCGGCGGCGTCCTCGATATAAGAAGCGGAGAAGCAGCTGTATTTACTGCGGGTGATCTTGATTTTCTCGTCCTCCTTCAGGGTTTCGTGGGTGGCCTGTTCCGGGAGATCCTGCCAGCCGTTGAAGATCAGCAGGGAAGAAGAACCGAGAAACAGCCGGCTGCGGGTGGTGCGCTTACGGTATGGGGTGTAGGTCAGGCGCACAACGTCGGCGTGCTGGGCGTAGGTGGTGAGGGTGCAGCCGTGAAAGGTGATTTTCTCCGCGATGGGAAAACCAAACTCGGAGAAATACACAAGGGTATATTTCCGGCCCGGAACCAATCCGGCGGCGTCCACGGCCTTTTGGAGGGGTTCGGCGTACTGCTGGACCATGGAATGAAACGCGGCCAGGGCGTCGGCCTCCGTTGTAACTGTGGCGCTGTTCAGCTCGTCGCCGTTCTCAATGAGGGCGGTCACCTCGATTTGACCGCCCAGGGGCCGCAGGTCCGCGGCGTTGATGATGACTTTACGGCGGAGGGTGTAGCCGCCGCCGATCTCGGCGTGATAAAGACTGTTAAACATGGGGCGTTACCTCCTGGTTTCGTTATCGAGGGCGGACAGTGCGGCGGCCATGCCCTGCTCAAAAATTCGGGTGTTCTCTGCGCTGGACTTTGAAAGATCGTTGGAGTAGTTGCAGGCGGCCCAGAGCGGGCAATCACACGCACCGCGCCGGGGGTTGTAATGCTGTTTGCAAATGGTTTCGATGCGTTCGCCGGTCTCGGCGGGAATGTAAAGCCATGACATTTGGCGATCCTCCTTTCAGTTGGTGGCGCTGTTCTGGCGGAGCAGGTCGGAGACGGTGCAGCCCCGGAGCCGGTGCGCCTCGATATAGGCGGGACGCTGGGCGGCAGGGATCGCGGACATATTGCGGAGCAGGTGAGAAACGAAACGTGCGGCGGTCTCCCGGTCTACGGTCTGCCAGCTGGAAAAAAGAGAACGGATTTCAATTTTCATGGGGTGATCCTCCTCGTCTGTTCAAATAATGCCGTTTTCCCGGAACTCCCGCAGGAGACCGAAACGGCGGGCCAGCCGTTCCAGACGGTCGGCGGTCGCTGCGACTTCTTCCCAGCTTTGCACCTGTTCGGCGGCTTCCTGCTGGGCCATGATCGCCGCATCACGGGCGGCGGCTTTGCGGGTTTTATAAGTGGTCATTTTGTGATCCTCCTTGATTTTGATTTAGCGGCGGGCCTCGATGAGATCCACCACGCGGAACATCAGGCGGGCAAAGGTGCCAGCGCCCAGAACGAGGATAAAAAGGGGAAAACTCATGATTGCGGCCTCCTGTCGGTTTAATTTGGTTCTCTTGATGTTTATAGTATAAACGATAATGTTTATAATGTCAATAGGTAAATTTAAACCTTACTGTTTATTTTAAAAAAATCGTGGTTGACAATGCAAACGAGAACGTTTATATTAAAAAGCGAAAAGGGGTGATTTTTTGCCGACATCGGAGCAGATCAAGATTTTATGCGTAAAGCTGGGGATCAGCGTTTCAGAGCTGGCGAGGCGCTGCGGGAGCAGCCCGCAGGCGTTTTCACAAAAGATGAAGCGGGAGGGGTTTACTCCTGCGGATCTGAAGGACGTTGCCGGGGCCGTTGGCTGTGGGTTTGAAACATCTTTCATTTTGCCCAATGGCGAACGCGTGACGGATTGAAAAAAGGCATAAAAAAAGCAGCGGCCCGGAGTTTTTCCGGGTCGCTGTTCTGTTACTCCCATCTGTCATAAAAACCAAAGGATCCAAACTGGATTACTTCATCTTCAGTGGTTCCCGTTTCGGACGGATCGAACGGAACGCCGTACCATCTGCGGTGGGCGACTTCCTCGTGGTTTTCGTCCTCGATTGTAATATCACACTGCGTATAGCCGGCGCACTCGTCGGCCATGGCTTTTGCCTCGTCCAAAGTGCCGTCGCACTCGTCCCAAAGTCCGTTATTGTAATTGATTGTAAACATTTTTTCGTCCTTTCTCCCGGTGTAGCCGGGTCGCTGTTCTGCGTTTTGGGGTTAGTTGCTGGGCTGTTCGCCAAGCTGGGCAAGAATAAAGGCTTTGATTTCGGCGTTGGGCGTGGTGCTGTTCGCGTCACAAAATGCCCGGTAACGGTCCGCCGTTTCCCGGTCCAGCTTGCAGCCGATGACAGACGTCAAGCGGTAATTTGAAGCGTTCCGGGCGGCTCGCTGGGCGTCTGTTCTGTTTGGGTTTGTTTTGGGTCTTGGCATGGGTTTACCTCGCTTTCATGGATCATTGCCAGGTGACAACGGTATCAACAAGGAAATTTCCGGCGGAGTCCCGCACGGTAACGCGGCCCTGCAGGTCGTTGCCGGTAATCTGTTCGGGGTCGGCGTATGCCTCGCCGATAACCTCGCCGGACTCCGTGATAAAAGCGCCCTCGCCATACTCGGAGTCGGCCACGCGGAGTCCGTCGGGCAAATCAAGCGTTGCGTGTAGCCAGGTGCCGGGGAAATTTTCGAAGGGAACCGCGCGAACCTGCACCGCGTCGGGAACGTTCCGAAAAGTTGAAGGGATTTTGTAAAGATGGGCGATCATGTGTTTTTCCTCCTGTCCTATCTCAGCGCATCAATAATTTTAGATGCGCTGTTCTCTGTAAAAATGGTTTCGATTTTGGCCGCGTCAGCGGCATAGATCAGGCCGAAATAGCGCCGGAGGCGGTCCGCCCGGTAATCTGTAAACCAGATTTCAAAGGGCTTCCCGGCATCGTCTGCGGCCTTGCGCATGAGATCCCGCGCGGCCTCGTCGCAGTTTTCCGGCTTGAGCTTGCCCGCGATTTCAAAAAAGCGGTTTATATCAAGCTGGATTTTCAACATTTCATCGCAGATGAATTTTTCCCGCAGGCTGGAAGCATAAGCAATTTGCTTTTCTGAAACGCCGGTTATTTCCGGTAACGGGTGCCGGTCGCTGAAGCTGGAAATGTAGTTGGAAAGCTCCGCGCCTCGTTTCGCGTTCTTCTGTTCTGCGTAGCAGGCGGGGCAGGTGGTGAGGTTTTCCCGCGCCCAGACTTCATAAGATCCCGCCTCGGTGGAATTGCGGCACATGTGGATGTGTTCAAACTCTTTCCCGCAGTGCTCGCATTTTAAAGTGATCTTGACTCTTGCCATTTCGCAAACCTCCGTTTTTCTGTTCAGCGGCCCGGGGTGATCCTGGGCCGCTGTTCTGTGTGGGTTAAATAATCTCGTAGCCCAACAGGGGGAACCCGTCGAACTCGTCCGGCTCGTCACCGTAAACGGGCCGCAAGCGGCGCCCGTTTTCGATGTCCCAGCTTTCGCCGTTCCAGTCCCTGCCGCCGTATTCCTGGAGCCATTCGCCCAGCGCGGCGAGGTTTTCGGCGGTAGGATCCGCCAGCGCAGCGGCGCGGAGATCGCTATATTTGTATTCGTTCATTTTTTCGTCCTTTCTCCCGGTGTAGCCGGGTCGCTGTTCTGGGGGGTCAAACACTCAGCAGGGCGGCACCGTTAACGGTGATCCGCGCCTCGTTGGGGTGGGCCTCGTTCCACGCGTCCTTAAACGCCCAGGAATTAAAGCGGAAATCCGGCAGGCCGGGAAACGGGACCAGCTCGCCGGACTCGCCCAGCACGTTACACACAGCCAGAGCGGAAGCGCGGGAGATCGGCAGAAAATAGAGCCGCTGGATCTCGCACATGATGGCGTTGTGTGCGTCCTGTTCCGGGGTGGTGGGCATCAGCGGAGCCAGAAACGCGAGCGGGTCCGCCTCCGGCGCTGCCTGGGTGCGTTCCACCTCTGCCACGATGGCGGCAGGATCACCGCCCAGCGTGTAAAGATAGCCACTTGCAACGGGGCCATATTGGGCCTCGTACCTTTCCAATAAATCCGACATTTTAACATCCTTTCCCCGGTGGAGACGGCCGCCGGTCCGGTGCTTTGGTGCTATCCTCTTGACATCTATTATTATAGGCGGCAACGGGCAAAACTGTCAACGGTTAAACCGTGCACAAAAAGCACAAAAATTACGGTTAAACAGTGTGCAAAATGTCAATAGATATTAACGGTTAAACCGTATATAATCATAGATGAAAACAGAGGAAAACCACGGAGGCCCACCGGGCCGGAAAGGACCAGAACATGAAAATTTACGAGTTCAACAGTTTTGAAGAGTTCGAGCGGGCCGAGGTCGCCGGAGAAGATGAGGCGCTGACCATCGTCAAAGAAAACGGCTGGATCAAGTCCGATCTAACTACCGTCTGCAAGAGTTGGAAAACCGCCCTCCGCCGCTTTTTTAAGGCGCTGGGCGCACGGCATCCGGAAATCGCGGAAGAATGGGAAGAGGGCACAAAGGAAAGCGCCGAAAATGGTTGCTTCAAGGGTAATGATATCATGATGGCGGACGGGACCAGGAACCCCTTCCCCGGCTACGCTTGGGAAATTGAGGAAGTGCAAGATGGCGTTTGGTATATCTTTCTGAACGTCCGGCAGGACGAGGAAGAGACCCCCGCCCAGGCCACCGAGGCCACCGAGGCCACCGAGAACACCACCGAAGCCCCCGCCAAGGCCGAGACCATCACCGCAGCCAGCACCCGCCAAGCGTGGGAAATCGCCGGGGAAATCCTGGGCACCGATTACACCGAGGACGCCGCCAGCACCGCCCGCGCCGGGTATCCCATCCACCGGAGCACCGCCGAGGGAAACCGCGGTTATATCTGCGACCTGGGCGACCGGCTGGAAGTCAATTTGCAGGACGGCAGCAGCCGGAACATTTGGATCAGCCGCGAAGCCCTCGCAGAGGAGGCCGCCACCGCGCAGAAGATCCAAAAGCTACGGGAGGCCGTCACCAAGCAGGCCGCGCAGGTGGAGGAGCTGACCCACGCCGCCGACCTGGCCCGCTACCTACAGAAGGAAGCCGAGCGGGAACGGGACGAGGCCACCGCCGACCGTGACCGCATCGCCGAGGAACTTCGAGAACTGAAAAACAAGCTGTTTCATTTATCGCTTGTCATAGCCTGACACCGGCCCCGCCGATCACTAACCACCACGAAAAAATTTTAGGAGGAACACGAAATGAAAAAGAGTTTTTTTGATACGATCCCCGGCGTCGTCCGCCTCGACTCCCGCGTTGCTATCTATGTGCCCAGCACCACCGACACCGACCACCCCACCGACAACCGGCAGCAGGTGGAGGAAGTCGCCGCGAAGCTGTCCGCCATGTTTGGCGGAGCTACCGCCACCGAGGCCCGCGGCTACTGGGTGAGCCAGTCCGCCGGACTTGTTGGTGAGGCCGTGACCATCGTCTACAGCAACGCCGCAGCGGAGGACATCGAGCGCCACGGCGCCGAGATCGTCGCCATTTGCCACAAGATCAAACGCGAGATGAAACAAGAGGCCGTCAGCCTTGAGATCAACGGCGAACTGTTTCTGACCTAATACCACCAGCCACCACCAGCCCGCAGGGAATGCCCCCGCGGGCTTTTCTCGTGCCCTCTGAGCAATACCGCCCAGCACCGCACCGCAGACCCACGCCGCGCAGCCGCTTGCACCCTACGCCGCCCCAGGCGGCTATTTTTAACCCCTATGCGCGCGGGCGCGTTTATTGCGGGCGCGGTCTAATAGAGTATACACAAATGTACCCACGGAGACCCCCGGACGCTTTACCCGGATGAAGAAAAGCGCGGAGCACTCCCGCAGGCCTGGAAGCAACGGACAAGGGGAAAAGGGGAAGGGGTGGAGGAGTCACCGCCGGGGGCCTGTTCCGGCTGATTGCATCAGACCGGCCACCACGGCCACCGCCGACCATGCCAGACCGGGAACCGTCAGCGGACCAGCCGCCGACCATCGGAGGACGGCCACCACCACCGGCACCGAGGGCCAGAGAACCGGCCGCGGCTCCACCTCTCGCCGCCTTTCGTCAGGTTGCACAGGTGCGGCATGGGCTGTTGTTGCATTTGCCACCAAAAAAGGCGGTAACTGTTGCCATAATTGCTTATTATGGCAACAGTTTAGGCATTTGCAACAGGTTTTTACCCTCTCCGAGACCTGCCCAGCGGCCCCGCCTCCGCTCCAATGGCACCGGCTGACCGGCTGACCAGCTGACCACGGCCCCGGCTGGGTGGGGGGTGGTTTACAGACCTGGCCACCGGATCGGCGCAGAATCTCTCCACAACTCTTCCCCCTCCTCCCACGTTCTTTTTCCCCCCACGTTCTCATCCCCGTCGCCCTTCCTCCCCCTTTAAGGGGGGGTGGTTTAGAAAACCGAGGGCAAAAAACGGAAAAGTCAAAAAGGGGTCCAAAAAAATTTTTATAAAAACGCTTCGCTTATGTGGGGAATACGTACTTAGGTTGCGCGGCGCGGGCGGGGCGCAGGCGGTCGGTAGGTGACGTGCTGGTAGGCGGTAGGTGAAGCTGGCGTGCAAAAACCCTATTGGAGGGGGTTGCTATGCTAAAGATAGGAGGAATGTTTTATGAGATGTACACCAGTTGAATTTCACGCGAGATTTCCTGTTTCTGAGAATTGCAATAGAGGTGGTTGCGAACACGGCCCACGCTTCCGGGATTTGAACGGTGTTGTTTATACGATTGATGCCATTAAAAATTCCTGCAAGGGGGATACGAACGTCCCGGTCATTCAGTTTCAGGCAGACGGTACTCCTAAAACGATTGGTATTGTCAAGTCTATCAAGTGGGACCCGGAAGGCTTCGTTGAGGTAAATGGATTTTTGCGGTTTGGTGGAACGTGCGAAGATGTGATTTTCGATAAAACAGAGACTGTCATCGAAATGAAGATCACAGAAATTGGCCTTGAGACGTAAAGCAGTAGGAGGTCGAGAGACATGGCATACACGCGGAAATACAGGCAGGGGGCGCAGGTCAAGAGCATTGAGGACTTTCTGCATTCACCGGTGACGCAGTATTTTTTCTGGCACGGGAGGACGGTTCATAAGCAAGTCTTTATGCACTGGCAGCTTGATGTGCTTATAAGGTATATCGGCAGAGGACTTCTTTATTTTGCGGATAAGAACGTTCCGGCTGATGGAGATGCGAAATGAGCTGCTATGGGTGTGTCTGCAACAACTGTCTCTATAACTGCGAGTTATTCAGCGCATACTTCACGCCGGGGGAGATCGAGGACGTGGAGGACGTCTGCTATTGCTGTGATGAGTGCAAGTGGTTCGATGGGGACTATACGAAGCGGAGCCAGTGGCGAAAATCGTGCGAAAAATTTCGCCTGCCGGCGAAGTATAAAGAGTATCTGGAACAGGTGAAGCAGAAGGAGGCTCGTGCGGCGGTCAAACGCCGAGGGGCATTTACCGTGATTGAGGGAGGGAAAAAGGATTGAACGTAGCCTATAACATGGACTGCATGGAGTATATGCGGACGCTGCCGGACAAGGCGTTTGATCTGGCTGTGGTAGACCCTCCATATTTCAGCGGTCCGGAGCGGCGTGGCTATTATGGCTGTAAGATCAGCCCCATTGGGGTGAAACGGGATTACCCTGTGTCCACCAAATGGGATATACCTGACGCAGAATTTTTTTCTGAATTGGACAGAGTGTCAAAGCATTATATCGTATGGGGCTGCAACTACTTTGATTTCGTGTTTTCTCACGGGCGAATCGTGTGGGACAAGTGCAATGGGGAGAGCAGCTTCAGCGATTGCGAAATTGCGGCGACGAACTGCTTTGAAAGCGTCCGTCTGTTCCGCTATATGTGGAATGGGATGTTCCAGGGGAAGAGTATCGCAGAGGGGACAGTCCAACAGGGGAACAAGGCTCTTAATGAGAAGCGCATCCACCCGACGCAGAAACCGGTGGCGTTATACACATGGATATTGCAGAAGTACGCAAAGCCGGGGGACAAGATACTGGACACCCACTTAGGCAGCGGCAGCAGCCGCATAGCCGCCTATGATCTTGGCTTTGATTTTGTTGGGTGTGAGATTGACTCTCACTATTTTCAGGCTCAAGAGCGCCGCTTTGCGGAACACACGGCGCAGATCAGTTTGTTTACGGAAGGTTGAATATGGATAGTTTGAATGCAAGCAGGATAGCTGGTGGGAACAGTGCGTATGGGCGGAGTCAGTCAGACTTCTATCCTACCCCGCCGGATGTGACGGTGGCGCTTATGCGCTTTTTGAATCTTCCGCGCACAACGTCCGTGTGGGAACCGGCAACGGGAGAGGGCGATATGGCCGGTGTGCTTCAGACCTACTTTGAGACCGTCTATGCAACGGACATTCTGGATGGGACGGACTTCTTGAAGTCCAGCATTGACGCGGCTGATTGGATCATCACGAACCCGCCTTTCTCGCTGGCGGAGGCATTTATCCGCAGAGCAGCGGAGCTGGGCAAGCCTTTTGCGTTCCTGCTCAAGTCGCAGTATTGGAACGCAACGTGTCGGCGGAAGCTGTTTGACGAGATCCCGCCCAGCTACATTCTGCCGCTGACGTGGCGCCCGGATTTCTTTTTTAAGAAGCGGATGCCCGGAGAGAAGGGAAGTCCGCTGATGGACGTGATGTGGTGCGTATGGCTGACGCCCTGGAAGAATGATATTCAGACGGTGTACCGTCCGCTGACGCGGCCGGAGATGGGAGCGGGAAATAAAAATGGCTAAACTGGCGATTCTATCAGGCATCGTTTTTCTTTTCCTTTTCCGTAAAATCTTTTTCTATGTGAAAGACTTGCTTAAACAACAAGGACTTGAGTACAAACCTAAATTAACACTGCAATGTGCCTTATACGCTACAATGTTTGGGGCCTTTGGCACGTTCGCAATTTGTGCAAGCATTTATACAATAATTTTACTGCTGAGTGGGGAGGGGCATTTGGGATGAAGTATGATTTTCGTGTTGGGGACTACGCTGAGACCAAGGATGGCAACCATGGGTATGTCATCAAAAGTGATCTTTTGTGCTACCAAGATATTGTGACGGGGTACATAATTACCGTGAAATTCAGCAATGAGGAAACCATGACGTATGAGTTTACAGCCAACGAGGCGAAACGGAAGTTCAAACGCATCGGCCAGTATGATTTTACGGAGAAGGATGAAGGCAAGATTAAGCCTTTGGCTTGTGAAACTGCAAGTGATTATAGCAATGAAAAACTAAGAAAGAAAATCAATGAGCTTGTGGATGCCGTCAATGAACTGCGTATGCGGGATGCAAAGGAGAGTAAGGATGATTGAGTACATCAGAGTCGTAAGTAAGCAGCGCCCCGCGAAGCGGGCGTTTGATATGCAGGTGGGGGCACACCTGCGTGTGTATATTGCCGGGAAGATCACCGGTGACAAGAACTATCGGGAGAAATTTGCCAAGGCAGAGCAAGCCCTCACTGCCATGGGACATTGCGTCCTAAACCCGGCGAACCTCCCCTCCGGCATGGAGCAGGGCGATTATATGCGTATCTACTTTTCCATGATTGACTGTGCGGACTGTGTGGTTCTGCTGCCGGACTGGCGTGAGAGTTCTGGGGCACGGTTAGAGCGGGCCTACGCCGAGAAAATCGGGAAAGAGGTTGTTGTGGCAGATCAGGGCAGGATCGATGAGTTTTTGGAGAAGGTGGGGAGAAAGCATGAGTAAGGCTGTTATGCTGAGCATCCGCCCCAAGTGGGTGGAGAAGATTGCCTCCGGCGAAAAAACCATCGAAGTCAGAAAGACCAGGCCGAAGTTGCAAACACCGTTCAAGTGCTATATCTATTGCACTATGGATCACCCTTACATTTCTGTGTCCTGCGCGGAACTGGACAAGCTCAACTATCGCACAAATACCGTTGGTCGGTGTAATGGCAAGGTCATCGGGGAGTTTACCTGTGAGCGGATCGCCCCGATCACATACGATGGCGGCAGGCTATGGTGTCCGACAAATGCCGCCTTTTCCCCTGCGACGTGCTTATCTCAGGCAGAAATTATAGCTTATATCGGCGATAAGGGGCGTTGTTACGGCTGGCATATTTCCGACCTGCGCATTTATGATGCGCCGAAAGAATTGAGCGAGTTCAAGACGCTATGTAGAGTCGATGCCGATTGCTGTGCCTGCCCTTATTACAATTACACCAAAATGGGTTGTGATGGCCGGGTTATCGGTCGCCCACCCCAAAGCTGGTGCTATGTGGATGACTTGCAAACCAAATAATGCAAAAACCCCTTGCTTTTGAAGCGGGGGTTTTTCGTTCGTAAAACCGTTCGTAAAATCGAAGATAAAACTCCTGTTTTTTGGTTTTTTTATTATCGTAATAGAAAATATTTTTACCATCCAAAAACGGCTGAACCCGTTGAAATATAAGGAAAACCCCACAATCACAAGGATTGTGGGGTTGGTCCGAGTGGCGGGAGTCGAACCCGCTAATAAATAGCTATAACCGTTGAAAATGAATGTGCGTTTTGCGGCGTTCGTAAAATCGTTCGTAAAACGCAAGGTTTGGCGGTGGGAAACATGAGGGGGGCGGTGAAAAGTCAGGCGGACGCACAAGGCTTTTTTTCGAGGGTATGCTCTGCGTCCGAAGCGGTGTCATCGCCTCGATTTTTGTAAAACCGCTCCATTTTGTTTTCGGCGTTGAGACGGTCCTCTCTGGCGAGTTTAAGATAAATCTTATGAACGGTGTTATGGTCGCTCCATCCACCGATTTCTTGCACTTCCAATTCGCTAAGCCCAAGATGGAAACCGAGGGAGGCGAAGGATCGGCGGAGACCGTGAACACCGCACTCAGGAAGGTCATTCTTTTTGCAGATCAGGTTGATGCCGCCGCGCAAAGAATTTTCAGTACAATCCAGAATGGGAAGGCCGGCACTTTTCCGCTGCGAAAGCAGCTCGTAAAGGGCGGGGATCATAATTTGGATCGTGCGTTGAGACGAAACGTTTTTGTTGGTCTTTTTGTACACGAAGTTTCCGTTTTTATCCATGACCCGTGCGCCCTGAACGGTGATTCGCCTTTTCTTCAAGTCTATATTTTCCCAGGAAAGGCCGAATATCTCAGAACGGCGGAGGCTGTGAAGGGCCAGCAGCGCGCCCGCTTCAAACCGGCTGCCGCTCACAGCGTCCACAAAAACAAGGATCTGCTGGTAGGTCAGCCAGGGAAGGTCTTTTTTTATGCGTTGAGGGAGCCGGACTTCCGGCGGAGCGATGTGATTATCCCGCATCACGGTGCAAACAAGGCCCCATGAATTATACACCGTTTTAGGGGACACGGTTTCACTGGCCTCGTCGATCTCCGACTGCCAATTTGAAAGGTCTTGTATTTTGGCATTGATCTTTCCGGGGAAGCGATTCTTTTTGATACACTCATATCCACGAATCGTTGACGGGGATAGAGATTGATTTTTTTCCAAATAACTGTCGATTGCCTGAAGAAGCGTGAGACTGCATTTTGATTCCTTTTTGGCTTCCAGAAAGCCGGCACGAATGGCGCGGGCCTTGGCTTCGCAGAGAGCGGCGGTATCCTCCGTGATACTCTGCCCTTCGGCCCGCAGTTCGATGTTCCACTTGCCGGACTTCAACTGACGTGGGGAGGGGACTTTGATCTCGTCCTTTTTTTTGCGCTCCCTGATCTGGCGTTCGCCGCACCACTTGCAGAAGATGGAATCATCGTCAATGACGCGCTTACAGTTTTTACATTTCATGCGCACACCTCCCGTGTGTATCAGCCGTGGAAGAACCCAAATTCCAGACAGTGCAGGTCCAGATAAACGGCGTAAGCCACGACGAAGATCAAAAGGACCAACATCCATCGCAAAAGACGGTCCCGGTTGCGGATGCCGTGGGACTGACGTTCCACAAATTCCCGGAGAAGTTCGTTCTGGGCGTTCAGGCCGTTGATCTCCTGACGGTAGACATCCAGTTCCCGGTTTACGATTTCCTCTATGGTTTCCGGTGGCGGAGAATCTTCCGTTGGTTTCATCCCTAAAAACTGGTCAATGGAAATTCCGAGGAAAACGCAGATGGGGCCGAGAGTTTCCAACGTAGGGGAATGGGTGGTGGCACGGAACATATTGTTCACCGTGTTGAGAGGAACTCCGCTGCCGTCCGCGATTTCCTTGTTTGTGATGTGTTTTTCTTCTTTTACCGCGCGGCACTGGTCAATCAATGACAGCATACATAGAGTACCTCCTTGTTGAAAATTGACAAAATGTGCGAAATAGCAATCGGAATTGTGTGTATCAACACCGAAATCGTGTGTATTAAGACTATCAAACTTGAGGCTTTGATGGTACGATAAAAGCAGACCTACCGCACCCCCAAGCAGCAGGTCTTAACGGGCCGCCGCTTTCGTGGCTGGGGCGGCGGCTCTCCATCACAGCTTCAGGGGGCAAGAAAGAAAAACGGAACAGGTGGGGAGAAAGGACTTGTATGTGTAGAAATGGAATTAACAGGAGCGGACCTTCATACCGACGCGGGTCTCCGTGATGAATTGAAACACCAGATCAAAGGACTGTCGGATGAAAGCATGAAAAAGCTGTGGGAAGCTATTCAATGCGGGGTGTTTGGCGCACCGCTGGAAACCGGAAGTTAGGTAGTGGGCTTCCCCTGACGGCTTTTTAAAAACTCAACGTACTGCGCAAGGTCGGCCAACTGGCTATCCTCGCAGGAATCGACAAAATCATAGATGGCTTTCGCATAGCCGCTACCCGTCCCGCTTTTGGCGGGGCGGGTATTTTTTTGGGCCTGACGGTCAGCCGCAGCCTCAATGGTCTGAATAAAGGTCAGGTCATGAAGGGATTCCCGCAGGCCGTCGATCTCCACGGCGATTTCGTCCGCTTCCTCCGCCGTGGCGGTTTTCTGTGCCTTTTCCAACTCCGCCAAGCGGAAGTTGGCTTCGTCGATCTGGGAATCAGCGGAGACGCCCATCACATATTCAACGGGAACTTCAAAATAATCGGCAATGCGGGAGATGGTGGAACTATCCGGAATTGCCGCTGTTTTTTTCCACTTGGTCGGCGTAGAGTTGCTGAGACCCATTTCCGTGGCCGCTTTGGTACAGGAAATGTTTTTGCGCTGACACAGCAGCTTAAATCTGTCATAAAACATAAGTCTTGCCCCCTGATTTTGAGCATTATGCCGAAACTAACCAAAATCAGGAAAACGGGTTGACAACCTAACCACAGTCAGGTATCATAAGCGTATAAACTGATTTTGGTCAGTTAATTTGACGGCGGTTAGGTTGATGGATTTTGCTGGTTTGGTCACTTGCATCATATCATCAAACCTAACCAAAGTCAACATTTTTAATGAAGGAGGTTAGATTTGATGCCTGCAAAATGGACCGGCGAGTTGGTGGGGGAGATCCACAACGCCGGATTGACGATCAAAGAGGTTGCGGAAGCAGCTGGAATGAACCCCAAGTACATCAGCACCGTGCTCAACAGCGACGGCGACGCTCCCAAGGCAGAAGCGAAGCTACGGGCGGCACTGGCTCGGTTGACTGGGAAAGCCGCACAGGTAGGTGATGAGAATGAATGAGTTGCAAATTTTTCGCTACCAGAGCAGCGAGGTACGAACCATGGAGGTCAATGGCGAACCGTGGTTTGTCCTGAAAGATGTGTGCAACGTACTGGGGCTTGGAAGCGCCCACAAGGTTGCAGACCGGCTTGATGAGGATGAGCGGAATCAGATTCCCCTCACCGATTCACTGGGTCGTGAGCAGGAAACGACCATTGTCAGCGAGAGCGGCCTGTACAATGTGATCCTTCGTTCGGACAAGCCGGAGGCAAAGCCGTTCCGAAAGTGGGTCACAAGTGAAGTCCTCCCATCCATCCGCAAGACCGGCGGCTACGGTCAAAAGGCACTATCCCCCGTGGAGATGTTTGCCATGCAGGCCCAGATCAATCTGGATCAGGAGCGGCGGCTGAAAGCCGTAGAGCAGAAGCAGGCCGTTTTGGACGGCGTGATGGATGTAATGGCGGCGCCCCTTCTGGCCGAGGACGGGTGGCAGGAGAAGGCACAGAAAGCCATCAATACGGCAGTCGAACGGTTTCAGACGAATCACCAGACATTCCGGGCAGAACTCTATGAGGACGTGGAGCGGGTCGGCCATGTGGATCTGGAAACCCGGCAGACACGGCTTCGCAAGCGCATGAAGAACGCCGTGGCTACGGCTACGGAGTGCAAAGGCGTTTCTAAACTCCATGTGATCGCAAGAGACCCTAAGCTGCGGCCAGTATTTGAAACGCTGCTGAAGCAGAAGGTGATCCGCATGGCAAAAGAACGGGGGATGGAGTATTAAATCACGAAAGGAGGCGGCGGGATGCCGCGTGTAAAGCTGGGACGGAAGCCCAATGACGAGGTTTTGATCTCACTGCTGTGGGGCAGACAGGCCGCCATGGGGATGCCGGTGGGCACGATGGCGGAGAAGGCGGGCATGACGCCGCAGACCCTACGGTCTCGGAAGAAGTCCCCGCAGGACTTTTCGCTGAAGGAACTGCTGAAGCTGGGACGCGCACTGGACATTCCCATTGAGGAACTGCGAGATGCCATCCGCTATTAACGAAGGGAGTAAGAGGACTATGACACCGACGAATATCAGTGCAAAGACGCTGGAAGCCATTGAAAAGGCGCTGACCCACGGGGACCGTGTGGAACTGATCCCGGTGAAGGACGGCGTGAAGGTGATCCGCATCCGGCGGGACGAGATCAAGTAAGCCTATGGGAAAATTGAATGAGATGCCTGTCCCTAAGCGTTGGGGCAGAGGAGCAGAGCGTTGCTGATGGAACCGGGGATACCGGGCCATTCGGCAGCGCTTTTTGTTTTTGCTGTAAGGAGACGGAAATTTGATGAAAACCTTTGAGGAATACGAGGCGGAGGCCGCGTGGGAAGCCCACTTGGAAAACGCCCTTCGCGTGGCACGGCGGGAAGCTGCGGAGCGTAGGCGGAAGGCCATCCGCAGAGCGGTTCTGCTGTGGGTGTCTGTGGCGCTGGTGCTGGCGGCGCTGTGGCTGGTGCGGGAGACCGGGAAGCCGGAGCCGGAGGCACCCACCGTGACGGTGGGACGGCTGGCCGGGGACGAGACACCGGCGGTGGAGTACGCCTCACTTGTCCTCTGGCAGGAGCTGGACCCGGAGACAGCCCCGCCGGTTCAGGAGGACTACGAGAACGAGAAGATCGAAGCGGCACTGTTTGACAGCGGCTACTTCCGGGCGGATGTTCCGCTGGACGGAGACCTGCAAAGCTATCTCCGGGCCGCCTGCGAGGAAAGCGGCGTGGAGTACACGCTGATGCTGGCGATCATCCGTAAGGAGACCGGCTACCGGAACGTGGAGGGGGACGGCGGGGCCAGTTGGGGCTACTGCCAGGTACAACCCCGGTGGCACAAGGCCCGGATGGAGCGGCTGGGGGTAACGGACCTGATGGACCCCTTTGGAAATTTCCGGGTGGCCTGCGACTACATGGCGGAGCTTTTGCGCCGGTATGACGTGGAAAGCGCGTTGACGGCCTACAACAGCGGCCATCCGGGGCACAGCGATTATGCCAGAACCGTGATGGGGTATTGGGAGGAACTGAAAAATGGGTGAGTTGGTACGGCTGACTTTCCCGGACCGGCCGCAATGGCTGGCAGGACGGTGCCGGGGCATCGGCGGCAGCGAGGCGGCGGCGGCCATTGGGCGAAGCCCATGGAAAACGGCGCTGACGCTGTGGAAGGAGAAAACCGGGGCGCAAGCCGCGCCTGATCTCGGCGGCAACGAGGCCGTGGAGCTGGGGCGGCGAATGGAACCGGCCATCCGGGACTTCTTCATGGCGCAGTATCCCGGCTACGAGCTTTACTACGGTGCCTATGACATTCTCTATCAGAGCGACCGCCCATGGCTTTTTGCCACGCTGGATGGAGAACTGACGGAGACGGACACCGGACGGAAGGGCATTTTGGAGATCAAAACCTCGACGGTGAGCCGGGGAATCGACTGGGCGAAATGGCGGGATCAGGTTCCTGAGAACTATTTCACGCAGATCCTTCACCAGCTGCTTGCCACCGGGTATGACTTCGCCGTGCTCTATGCGGCGCTCTATGATCTGTCCGGCAATATCACCCTGCGCCGCTACGATTTCGAGCGGCGGGAGCACGAGGCAGACCTGAACTGGCTGCTGGAACAGGAAACGGACTTTTGGGGCCATGTGGAGGCGGGGACGATGCCCGCCCAGACTTTGCTTTTGTAAGGCGCACAACTCCGAAAAATTCAAGAAAGACGAGGAGACATGAATATGGAAGAAAACGAGTTTCACATTTCGGTGAGGAACACCAAAACCGGCGAAACCCTGCTGGATGGAGACTCCACAGCGTTTATTTGCCTGGTTGCGGGCGATGATGGAGTTCAAACAGTCTGCGAGCTCTACTGCGACAGCAACACGGTAGTAAATGTGCTGTATCAGGCCCAACAGACGATCTACCGTATTTGCCGGGAGCATCCGGAATTGAGACGCCCGCTGAGTGACCTTACGCACAAAAACCGTTTGGAATCTTTTCAGAAAGCGTGGTACGAACAGGAGGAGAAGGCATGATGCTGGTAAACATTCGCTATTATAAGCCCCTGCACAAGGCATACGCGGGGAACGCATTTACCTACCGGACGGCGCTGCCGCTGACGGTGGGGGACAAGGTGATGGCTCCCACGCAGGGCGGAGACAAGCGGGCCATGGTGGTGGAGATCAACGTGCCGGAGAGCCGTGTGGACGAGCGGATCATGCCGCTGCTGAAGGAGATCACGGCCTATGATACCGGGGAACAGGAGGATGCGGACGCATGAGCAGTGCAATGGAATTTGCCATTACCACGGACTTGACGCCGCTGAAGGAGTTCAGCATCTCCGCCAATTTCGCGGAGTGTCAGGCGTGGCTGGAAGAAAATTTGGCCCCGTACCGGGGCATGGTGGTGACGGAGGACGGCATCGCCGCGGCGAAGAAGTATCGGGCCAACATCCGCTCCGTGGCCGCACGCATCGACGAGTGCCGGAAGATGGCGAAGGCGGCGGCGCTGGCAAGCTACGCCCCCTTTGAGGAAAAGTGCAAGGCGCTGACGGCTATGTGCGACGAGTCCGCAGCCAATCTGGACGGCCAGATCAAAGCCTATGACGAGCGGCGCCGCACGGAGAAACTGGACGCGATCCGGGTCTTTTTCGATGAGCGTATCGGAGAACTTGCGGAATTTCTGCCGTGGGAAGCGGTTCTGGACAAGCGGTGGGGCAACGCCACCTATTCCGAGGAACAGGCCCACAAGGACATTCTGGTGGCGATCAGCAAGTGCGACAGCAGTATTGCCGCGATCCGCGGACTGAACAGTGAGTTCGAGACAACGCTGCTGGAAGAGTACAAGCAGTGTCATGACCTGCCGACGGTGCTGAAAAAGGAGCAGGCCCTCAAGCGGGTGAAGGAGATCGAGGAACAGCGGAAAGCCGAGCAGGAGCAGCGCAGACGACAGGCCGAGGCGGCGCGGGCGGCGGAGGAAGCCGCCAGAGCGGAACGGGTTCAGGCCGCCGTGGAAGCGGCAAAAGCCATCCAGACGGAAGCCCCGGCACCGGCGGCTGAGGTAAAACCGGAGCGCACGGCCCCGCAGACCGTTACCCTTTCGTTCCGGGTGACGGGCACGGTGGAGCAGCTGAACAGACTGCGGGATTATATGCTGGCCAACGGCATTGCCTTTGGCCGCGCGGACTGAATAAGGGAGGAATTTTGACATGAAGGCAACCAACAGCTTTGCGCCCCAGGCCCAACGGGACAACAAGCCCACGTTTTCTATGGCTATCGCGGCCCCCAGTATGCAGAAGATGATCCAGAGCGCTCTGCGGAGCGACAAGGCGGCGGCGCGGCTGACCTCCACCCTGATCTCCGCCGTGAATGCCAGCGAACAGCTGAAAAACTGTGAACCCAGCACCATTGTGGCGGCGGCGCTCCGTGGCGAGGGCATGGGCCTGATCTTCGGCCACGGCTACTATGTGGTGCCTTACGGCGCCACGGCCACCTACATTCTTGGCTACAAGGGATACATCCAGCTTGCCATGTCCACCGGGTTTTATGCCGACATTGACTGCGTGGAGATCCGGGAGGGCGAGATCGAGGGCCGGGACCGGCGAACCGGCAAGCCCCTTGTGAACCTTGCCAAGTATGAGAGCGACGAGGAGCGGCAGAGTAAGCCCATTATCGGCTACTACGGCTACTACGAGCTGAAGGACGGGACCTTCCGTTTTGAATACTGGCCCATGGACCGGCTCCTGCGCCATGCGGACCGGTACTCCAAGGCGTTCAGCTATGAGAAGTTCAAGGCCATGCAGAGTGGGGAGATGAACCCCAAGGACGTGGAAAAGCTGCTGAACGGCTCCCCCTGGTACGATCCCAACGGCGGCCAGGACCGGATGTGCCGCAAGACGATTCTGCGGCAGCTGCTGAACAGCGGCTACGCGCCCCTGTCCCCGGAGGTCAAGACCCAGCTCATGGAGGAATCCAGCGCCGAGGACGAGGGCATGATCCCGGATATGCCCATGCCGGAGCGCACGGTGGCGTCCACCGGAGAGGTGGTAGAGACCCCGCCTGCGGCTGTGGAAGCCCATCAAGAGACCGTGGAGAGCGAATCCGGTATGGTTACACCACCAAAGGAGGGAAAGACCGCAGAGACCAATCAGAAGGCACAGGACGATGTTATGGACTATGCGGCCACCTTCTTTGGGGAATGAGGTGAGGAACCATGCTGATTTCCATTAAGACGCGGGAGGAGGACGGGAGCCGGTACATGATGTGTGCCGGCACCGTGACCCGCGAGGTCAAGATTGGAGCCACCGCCAAGGGGACACCGAAAGCGGAATTTGGCATGAAGTACGCCAAAGGCGAGTTCATGAACGTGTCCGCCGTGGGGGACGATGACGTGACCCGCATGGCGGCGTGCCTTGAAAAAGGGGATGCCGTTCTGGTGTGCGGCGTGTGGAAAACCCGGAGCTACACCACCCGTGACGGGGAACAGAAGGAGTGGAGCGAGCTTCACGCGGAGTTCGTGGCCCCGCAGACGGTGATGGCGGCCGTGCTGGACCTGCTGTCGGCGGGAAGCGGGAAAACGCCCGTCTCCGAACCGGCGAAGTCCATGGAACACAGCGGCAGTCAGGCGGGTTCCCTTGACAGTCAGGAGGACGCCGTTTTGCCGTGGGAACAGCACGCAGAGGACGAACCCTACGATTATGTACCGCAGATTTAGGGGGAATTGACCTATGGCGAAAGAAAACCGGTATTTCTGGCTGCGGCTCTATGATGACTTCTTTACGTCCAAGCGGATTAAAAAACTCCGCAAGCTGGCAGGCGGGGATACCTACCTCATCATTTACCTGAAAATGCAGCTCATTGCCATGAAACACGATGGAATTTTGCAGTGGTCAGGTCTCGACGATAACTTTGCCGATGAGCTGGCGTTGGAACTGGATGAGGAACCGGCCAACGTGGAGGTGACGATCAACTACCTCCTTTCCTGCGGTTTGGCGGAGACCTCGGATGACGTCACGTTTTTCTTCCCGTATGCGGTGAAAAACGTTGGGAGTGAAGGTTCCTCCGCGAAGCGGATGAGGGAGTCCAGAGCAAGAGCAAAGCTGGGAGAACCGTCACAATGTGCGAACGATGTGCGAACATTGTGCGAACATCGTTACGGAGAGAAAGAGATAGAGAAAGAGATAGATATAGAAGATATATCTTCTTCACTACGTTCAGAAGATATGGGGGGCAGTGCCCCCAGTGAGCCAAAGGCACCGGAGAGCGGAAAGCGGACGGCGGTGAAATTCGTACCGCCCACGCTGGAAGAGGTGGAAGCCTACGCCGCGTCCCGGCAGAGTACGGTGGACCCCCGGCGGTTCTTTGAGTATTTTAACACCCCGGACGCACAGGGCCGCTCGTGGAGGGACAGCAAGGGGAATCCGGTGAAGAACTGGAAGCAGAAGTTCCTCACATGGGAAGGCCGGGACAGCGGGAAGGGAAAGCCCTCCCCGGCGGCATCCCGGACGGACAAGCCCCGGAAAAGCTGGACGGAGCTGGCAGCGGAGATGGATGCGGAGGAGGGCCGCACAACATGACCAGACAGGAGACAGGCATCATCATGGATATTCTGACGGCGGCCTATCCCCGGTTTTACAGCAGCACCACCGGGCCGGATATGCGCAACGCCATCAAACTGTGGGCGGATATGTTTGCCCATGACGAGGTGGCGCTGGTGGCGGCAGCGGTAAAAAGCGTGATCGAAAGCGACGAAAAGGGCTTCCCGCCCACTATCGGACAGGTAAAGGCCAAACTTCGCCTGCTGACGGCAAAACCGGAAATGACGGAGGCAGAGGCGTGGGGTCTGGTGGCAAGGGCCATCCGCAACGGGCTGTACGGCGCGGAGGAGGAATTTGAGAAGTTCCCACCGGTGGTACAGCGGATCGTGGGCAGTCCCAACACGTTGCGGGAGTGGGCGCGGATGGACACGGAGACGGTGCACAGCGTAGTGTCCAGCAACTTTCAGCGCAGTTATCGGGCCATTTCCGCACGGGAACGGGAGATCAACGCCCTGCCTGCGGAGGTTCGGGCGCTGGTACAGCGCATCGCCACCGGGCCGGAGCCGGAGAAACTGGCGGCGCCTGAGAAGAAGCCCCTGCCGGCGGCGGAAGCAAAACCGGAAGCCGAGGCGGTGAAGCCGCCGGAATGGTTCAAGGATGCGGTACGGCTCCAGCGGCGCAGCCGGGATGAGGTGATGGCCTATCTCCGGGGAAAGGCCGATGGGGATGGCAGGTAATTTTACGCTGGCAATCTGTATGCGGAGATACAGTACGAAGGCGGAGAAGGAGGACCCCTCCAACAGTCTGCACAAGTGCTGGTCCTGCAAACTGGCCTATGGGCAATGCGAATGGAGCCGGGTGGACGAGAAAAGTGGAAAGGTCCGCTTTGAGGACGTTCCCGGCTGGAAGGTCCGGCGGAGATCCCGCATGGATCGGGACGGACTGGTGGAACGGGTACAGGTGCTGGATTGCCCGAAATATCAGGAGGAAAAGCGATGAGTGTTTGTTTGGATGACCTAAACAGCCTGCCGGAGCGATACCGGAAGCAGGTACAGCAGCAGATGCAGACCCAGCAAATTGATCGGACGGCCAGGGTAATGGCCCGGTTCGTGACGGAGGAGAAGGGGAAGGCGGAAGCGGCGGCGGAGGGTAAGCGCAAGCACCACAACCACCCCGCCGCCCGGACCCTGCCCAACGGAACGGAACACACCTTTGACAGCCGCAAGGAGGCGGCACGGTATGACGAGCTGGTACTGCTCAGCAAGGCCGGGGCCATCCGGGACCTGCGGCTCCAACCTCAATTCACGCTGAAGGAAAGTTACATCACGGCCAACGGCGACCGAAGCCGCGCCGTGACATATCGGGCGGACTTCTCCTACGAGGAGCGGGGGAAGGACGGCACATGGCATTTGGTTGTGGAGGACGTAAAAGGCCCTTCCACGAAAAAAGACAAGACCTACCGCATGAAGGTGAAGCTGATGCAGGACATGAAGCACATCACCGTGCGGGAGGTATGAACGGAAAGGAGATATGCCCGGTGGAGACCGTAACTGTGATCGTGCGGGCTGTGCTGCCATGGGACAGCGCAGACGGGAAAGACCGGATCGAGATATGCACCCATGACCGGCAGAGCCAGATCGACTACTGCCTGAACCACTGCCCCTATGCGGAATGCGTGAACTGCGCGGGCGGAGGTCGGACTACCAGCCGCGGCGGGCGGCCGCCCCTTCTGCGGGAAGCGGAAATGCAGAAGCTGCGGGAGCTGCTGGAAGCACGGACAGACCCGGCGGACATTTGCCGGGAGATGCACATGGACGCGGATTTTCTAAGTCGGTGCAAACGAAAGCTGCGGAGGGAGACCCCAAGAACGGCCAGACATGAAAGGAGCGGGACATGAAGCACAGCAACGATTACTGGGAACAGGAAGCCTATTGGGAGATGGAACGGCGGCGGGCGGAGAAGAACCGCAAAACCAGAGAGCAGCGGCGGCGGGAGCGGGCGGACACCTCCGCCATGATCGGCGGAATTTGCTTTTTACTGCTGCTGGCGGTTCTCCTGGCAAAGGTCCTACTGGGAGGTGGAACGCCGTGAACAGGGAGAACCGGATAGCAGGGTGGAAGAGAAAGCTGCCACCCTGCCCTCTCTGCGGGCTGGACAGTGGGGAGCGGATGGAGGACGCGGCGCCACCCTTTGACTTCGCCGTGGTGTGCGCTTCCTGCGGGGCGCGGACCAGACCGTATCACGGCCTGAACTGCGCCACAAAAGCGTGGAACCGGGGTGATGTTTACCGCCCGGAGAAAGGAAAACACCATGTATCACTGTGAAACCTGCGGCGCAGATTTTGAAGCCCCGCTGATCTTAGACGGTTCGGAGCCGCGCCCGGACTGCTTTTTTGAGCGGTTTCGGAAGGTGGGCTGCCCCTATTGCGGGAGCCAGTATTTCAACGAAGTGGACGAGGAAGGGGAGGAAAAATAATGGACGCCGTAAAATTTTTGAAGGAAAGAGCACGGATGTGCGAGGCAAATCAAACTGGCGAAATGACCTGCGAAAACTGCGCCGCATACAAGGGGGTTTCGCAGTGCTATAAGCTGGGTGAACCGAAAGACCCAGAAAAGATGGTTGCTATCGTGGAACAGTGGGCCGCCGAGCACCCCGCCAAAACCAGACAAAGCGTGTTCCTTGAGCAGTGGCCGGAAGCGGCGATCTCAAAAGACGGTGCCATAGCGATATGCCCACTTGCAATCTCAGCCGCGTATAGGCATGGGAATGGCGCTTGCAACAAAGGCAATTCCGATACGTGCGCTGAGTGCAAACGGCAATTCTGGTCTGCGGAGGTGGAATGAGATGGATGCGTTGGAATTTTTTAAGACAAGAAAACGGATGTGCGAAGCAACGAAATGCGCTGATTGCAAACTGTATCATGTGCAAGGAGGTTGTTGTATCGCTCCGGAAAAAGAGAAGATTAACGCCTTCGAAGAAGCTATTGCCATTGTAGAACAGTGGGCAAAGGAACATCCCATCAAAACCCGCCAGAGCGTGTTTTTGGAGATGTTTCCCAATGCGCCAATATTTCCAGATACCGGGATCGTTAAAATATCCCCCTGCGAAGTGGATGCAGTATTGCGTGGGAATTGCCCCGGCGTTGGATGTTGCACGGGGTGCCGGAAGAAATTCTGGCTTGGGGAGGTGGAGGAATGATCCACTTAGGCGACATAACGAAAATCAACGGAGCGGAGGCTCCTGTTGTGGACGTGGTGATCGGTGGCAGCCCGTGCCAGGACCTTTCTATTGCCGGGAAGCGGGCGGGGCTGGCCGGGGCGCGTTCCGGCCTATACATGGAACAGATCAGGATCGTGAAGGAGATGAGAGAACATGACATGGCAAGCGGGCGAACAGGTGAGTTTGTGCGACCTCGGTATATGGTCTGGGAAAATGTCCCCGGAGCCTTCAGCTCCAACGGCGGAAAAGACTTCGCGGCCGTCCTCGAAGAAGCCATCCGCATCGCAGAGCCGGAAGCCCCCGATATTGAAGTGCCTGAAAAAGGTTGGAACACCTGGGGGGGATACCACGATGAAATGGGAGGACGATGGAGCGTTGCGTGGCGAGTGCTCGATGCTCAACACTGGGGAGTCCCCCAACGTCGCCGTAGAATCGCGCTTGTCGCAGATTTTGGAGGCGACACCGCATGGGAAATATTGTTTGAGCGGCAAAGCATGTCAGGGTATCCTGCGGAGAGCGGAGCGGCGGGGGAAAGCCTTGCCGCCGGTGCTGAAAGCGGTGCTGCTTACGCAGTCCGGATCAGGGGAGGATGCAACGGAGGCGGAAAAGGAGCCTTAGTCCAGACGGAGAAAAGCGGAACGACTAAGGCAGGGAATGACCAGACGCTTTTCTGCATGGGAACACAGCAAGGAGGAGCTGAGGTTCGAAGCGATGATAGAGCACCGACCTTGACCGCCGCCGCAGGCATGAGTGGGAATAACCAGCCTGTCATCTGTATCCAAGGAAACGCAATCGACCGGGCTGATACCGCCGGATGCAACGGGAAGGGCTGGAAAGAAGATGTCTGCTATACGTTGAACACCATTGACCGTCCGGCGGTCTGCGCCGGTCCGGACTGTCTTACTCCGTGGGATTACCAGAGCAAGCGGGTATACAGCGAAGCCGGTGTGATGCCAACGTTGCAAGCCGGAGAAAACAGCGGCCAGAATCAGGAAGCCGTACTGTGCGCCGGGTTTAAGCTGGGGAACAGTGAACAGGCCCGGAGCATCGGATACGCAGAGGAACAGGCCCCAACGCTGAACGCAGAGTGCGGGGGAAACAAACCGGCGGTTCTGTGCCTGAACGATCAGGGCGGGAATGTGATGGGTGTGAGCCATGATGTTGCCGGTACGCTGAGAGCACAGGAGCATGGGCACCAGCCAGCGGTCATGGCGTTTGATACTACGCAGATCACCAGCAAGCAGAATGGGAGTATTCCTGATTTTGGGAAACCCTGTCACACGCTGAACGCCAACGCCCATGTGCCGTGCGCTGTGCTGGATATGAGCCACGCCTGCGACGTCATCCGGGACTGCGGCGAGGTAGCGCCCAGTCTGCAAGCCCGTATGGGAACCGGCGGCAACCAGATCCCGCTGACGTACCAGAAAACCACCGGGACTTTATCGCCCGGAGCACACGCAGGGAGCTATAACGGGCAGGATGCCTATAACGATATGCTGATATGCGGAGCGGCTGTACCGGATATTGCACACACGCTAAAAGCAAAAGCAAACTGCGATTTCAGGGAAGATTCGGAGACATACCCGGTGCAGAATCGAGTGGTTCGCCGTCTGACCCCATTGGAATGTGAACGGCTTCAGGGATTCCCTGACCACTGGACCGACTTGGGCGAGTGGACGGACAGCAAGGGCAAGCGCCATAAGGACGCGGACAGCCCCCGGTATAAGGCACTGGGCAACTCCATCGCCCTGCCGCCGTGGAAATGGCTGTTGAAACGGCTGTGCGGCAACTACGAGCGGGACGCGACTATGGCAAGTTTGTTCGATGGAATAGGCGGTTTTCCGCTGATCTGGGAGCAGCTGAACGGACGCGGAACGTGCCTATGGGCCAGCGAGATTGAAGAGTTCCCCATCGCCGTGACCAAACGGCGGTTCGGCACGGTAGAGAAACCGGGAGACATGGGGCACTTTTTGTTCCCGTGCGGAGATATAAGGGAGGAACTATGAGAGATACAAACCTCGTAAATGCGCTGCGTGAGCACGCGGAATGGGTGCGGGCAAATGAGTGGGAAACGCCGATCACGCTGAGTGATGATCTGGCGGGAGCCGCTGACTTGATCGAAGCGCGGGCGAAAAAGATTGACGCACTGCGGAACGAACTGTGCCTGAAATGCGAAAACTACACGCTGGCCCATGAGGGGGCCTGTAACGGATGCCGGTGGAGGAGGTAAGAAGGTGGAACGATTAACGGAAAGAGACACAAATTGCGCAGACCCAAAAGAAATTTATGGTGTGCGGGTAAAGAATCACGATTATATTTCAGCGGCAAACCGCCTTGCCGACTATGAAGATACGGGGCGGTCGCCGGAAGAAGTAACCGCGTTGGGAAAACTGTTTGATTACGCGCTGGAAGAATCGAAAACGCTGACGGAGCAGCTTGCATTGCTTAATCGCATCCGCGATCTGGCCAAGGCCGACAGGGACGGACGCGTGGTGGTGCTGCCGTGCAAAGTGGGCGATACGCTATGGGTGACTGGCCGTGACAATGTGCCGCGAGAAATGGAGCTTGAAGCCCCGGACATCAGAACTGTTTGCACGGATGAGGATAATCTGTGTATGTCAACGTGCAATCGCAAGCCGGACGGGTTCTGCGCGTATCGTCTGCGTAATGATGGTGCAGACATCGGCAAGACCGTATTCCTCACACGCGAGGAGGCGGAGCGTGCATTGGAGGGCAAGCGGAATGCGTGAGATATTATTTCGGGGAAAAGACCCCGAGAGCGGAACATGGTACGAGGGTTACTACATGGCTCTTTCGGATACGACCTATTGCTTCCAAGAAGACTATGCCGCACACCCGGACAACACCAAACATTACATCGTTTTTGACCGGATGACCGACTGGGGCCTTCCGAACCAGCATTTGAGAGCGGATGTAGACCCTGTGACTGTCGGACAATACACTGGGCTAAAGGACACGAATGGTAAGAAGATTTTCGAGGGTGACTTCGTGATTTCGACAAATCCGCGGCGGCTCTCAAACAAGCCGGAATTAGTGGAATATAACCCGTCGAGCGGATACTGGATGTGCGATCCACGCAGAGGTCCGCTTGTAGTTGGCAATGTATACGACAATCCGATGGAGGGGAAACAGAATGAGTAAAGCCGTACTTATCAGCATCCGCCCCAAGTAGGTGGAGAAGATCGCCAACGGCGAAAAGACCATCGAAGTCAGAAAGACCAGGCCAAATTTGGCGACGCCGTTTAAGGCCTATATCTATTGCTCACATGGCAACGACGCACGCAGACTGCGCGGCTCATGGGGCAAGGCTATCGGGGAGTTTGCCTGTGACCGGATTTACAAGATTGACAAGGATAGTACGGATTTTCTTTTTAAGGCCGGGGGACTATCCGTTTACAAGCAAGCTGCCGAAGAAAAGTGTGGCCTGTGTGTGGCTATGACAGACGATGAGTTGCACGGCTATCTTGGACATTGCCAGGGCTACGGCTGGCATATCTCCGGCCTGCTGATCTATAACCAGCCGAAGGGGTTGGACGAGTTTACTCGTCTGCGTGAAACGAAATTTGGCTCGGAGCCGGTGACAATCAAGCGCCCGCCCCAAAGCTGGTGCTATGTGGAGGCGATGAAGGATGAATGACTTAAAACCGTGCCCGTTCTGCGGAGGTGAAGCGGTCATAAGCGTCGACCCGGATGCAGTGGAGGACACGCAAGGTCGACGTTGGGCGTATAATGCCGTGTGCATTAGGTGTTGTGCAACGTCAGGACTTACGTATACGCCCCAAAATGCTAAAAAGGCATGGAACAGGAGGGCTGAAGATGGCTGATATTAAGACAAAAATGGATGAATACATTGAGCGTAGCGCGGCGATTGAGGCCGCAAAGCACGCGTGGGCAAAGGGGCTTGAGCCGTCGCAGTATATTGAGGCCTTGCCCGCCGCCGATGTTGCCCCGGTGGTGCGTGGGCAGTGGATCTCATTCTTGGACGGTGACCACATCATGCCGGAACGATACTACCGATGCTCACGTTGCGGTAGAGTAGAGAGTAGATGTCAGCCGTATTGCCATTGTGGGGCCAAGATGGACGGAGGCGACAACACTGAACGTTGAGCGCCCGGCTTCCTGCGAAAGTGCGCTGCGTGGGCTGCAGCATCAACTCATCGACTGAAAGGAGATATTAAACTATGCAGTTAGAAGTAGCCGTTGAAATTCAGAAAGCTTACAGCAAGCTCACGTCTGGGCAGGTCCCCTTCACCAAGAAGAATATGTGTGCGATTTTGGCGCCACTTAGAGACAAGTACGGCCTGACGGACAGGCAGGTGCTGGCAGTTGCTCGCAACGAATTGTCCTTGGAAGAAATCATGCTACTCAACCAGACTCAGGAGGAGACGAAGCAGCATGGATAAGTACATCTACGGCAAGAGAAAGGACGGAGGTGCTGAATGAAACGGAAAGACTGGCTGATTATAGCCTTTTGGACGCTGGTCATAGCCGCTGGCATTGCGTTTATCGTGTTTTATTTCAAAAGCATTTTAACCGCCGACATTCCACTGTGGCTGAAACTGCACTTGTTAAGGGGGAAGTAAGATGGCCAAACAATCTGGATACTTGCAACGGTGGGAGAACGAGACCAACCGGCTGCTTCAGGCAACGATGGTTATAACCTCGCAGTATGACATTGATACATTGCAAATCGCAATCCACCAGACGGAGGGCTGGGGATATGACCGCATTATGAGGCTCACCGAAGCATGGGCAGAAGTGAGAAGAGAATACAGGCCGGCGCTGGACTACAAGAATCCGGCGGCGGACGTGTGTCAGGAGCACATGGACCGGGTGTTGAAAGAGATCATCCGGGACAAGGCGGAACTGATTCCGCACGCCGAGCGGTACAAAGATTTGAAAAAAGTGACGTATGGAGGACGGAAATGAAGATCGGACAGACGGTGCGGGCAAAGTTCAAAACGCTGCCGGTGGAGCGGGCGAAAAGTGAGCGGTCAAGCGTGGAGCTGTGCCCGATGCGGACGGGGAGGGTGACATGGATTCACCCCAAGGGACGGTTTATCGCCGTGACGACCAAAACCCTTGGCGGGGACGTGACGGAGAACTTTTTGCCCGGAGAGGTCCGGGCGGTCTATGAGGCGAGCAGCGGAAATATTGCCATGACGGTATACGCCTGCACGATGCTGGCGCTGTTTTCTTTGCTTTGGAAGATGAAAAGCATCGAACGGCGCCTGAAACGGCTTTGCGAATTGCTGGAAGGGGAGGGGGACGATGGAGAGGACTGAGGACCGCCGGGAACTGCCGGTCTACGCGGTACGGCTGCGGGAATTGCGGCGGGCCAGAGGCGTGAGCAGCCGCCGGGTATCCGAATACTGCGGCATGAGCCACGGCATGGTAGGCTTTTACGAAAGCGGCATGAGGGAACCGAAGGCCACGGCCCTGATTACGCTGGCGGATTTTTACGGCGTGAGTGTGGATTACATCCTTGGCTTGGAACCGGAATAAAAAAATTTTCAAGTGGCTACTAAAGTTTACCAAATCGGGAAAATCTTGTGAAATAATAGAGAGTGAGAAGAAATAAATTCTTTTCACTCTCTGTTTTTTTAGGGGAAGGAGGCCGCGAATGGAACTGGAACCGATGGATACAGCGGAACTGACTGCACAGCAGGAACGCTATGACGCCATTGCCCGTGCCACGAGCGACAGCCTTGCCCTTTTTTACTGCTGCATTGAATTTGACCGGCCCTTCGATATGCTGGCGGTGCCAAAGGAGCCGGACGTGGGCGAGAAGTGGGTCGCCTATCTGGATAACCTGCGGCTGAAAAAGTTGGACACGCGGCGGGGAGAACCCCTTGGCTTTCTGGATGGTCTGACGGACATTACCAAGATTTTTGGCGAGGGGCTGTCCGCCGGGGAGTTCACCAAGGCGGTGGGCAACGAGAAGTCCGCCCGGAACCGGAAAGTGGGGACGGCACAGCAGCGGAAGAACTGGGGCGAGAACTCCGCAAAGAACCCCTACACCTCCGAGGACTATGACGAGCTGGACCGCATTTATGAGGCACTGTCCAGCGACCTGATGGCGGCGGGCGGCGTAAGCGTAAAGCAGGAGTTCATTCTGCGGGACTGCGCGAAAATGACGCTGGATCGGGACAAGATGCGGGCCATCGGCCAATATGACAAGGCGGCTAAGCTGAACAAAATGGTTCAGGATAACCTGTCCAGCGAGGGGCTGCGGAAACGGGATGCCAAGCCGATTGATGACTTGAGGATCGACGGCATTGTGGACCGTCTGGAAAAGGCGGGGCTTTTGAAAAACGGAAAGCAGTGTTCCCCGGATGAAATGTTTGAGATTCTGTTTCACCGGCGGCCCAAGTATTCTTACACAAAGGATGCCGCCGAACAGATTCTTTTGTACATGGCCAACACAACGCGGGTCAATGACGGCCTTTCGGAATTGCCGACGCTTCCGCCGGATATGCGCCTGCGGGATGATTTGGGCGAGTTTGCGGAGGAACCTGACGAACAGGAAAAAGAGTCGTACAAAGAACTTGGCATTGTGAAAATGCCGCCGGTAAAGGAAAAATAACCGGGACAAGGGAGGTGAGTTGATACCAATGGCAAGACGATCTGGAAAGGTTTGGTCTGCGACTTCTGGCTGGGTACAGAAGAAAGAGACGGAAACCAGAAATTACGCAGACTATGAGGATGCGTGGTATGCGTTCCTGATCTGGACAGGCCGTTGGTATTAGCACCCCGACATTCTGGCGGACATTCTCCGCAGTGATGACAGCGATTTTAAGACATTAGAACTGCTTCAGCGCATGATGATGCGGGCCTACGCCCGCAATCAGGAAGTTGCGATCACCGGCACCCGCGGCATGACAAAAACCTACACAAAGCTGCTGACGGAGATGGTAAATGGCGTTGTGTGGCCGGGAACACAAGTGTTGTATGTGGGACCGGCACTAAAACAGCTGGCGGGTATCGGCGGGAAAACCTTCCGCGCCTTGGAACATGACTATGCGGCCCTCGCCAAGCACTGGCGGGTCAGCGCGGAGAGCAAGGACGATTTCAAGATCGAGACGGACGGCGGAAGCGCCTTTTACATTGGGGCCAAGCGTGGCGATAACATTCACGCAGCTACGGCGGAGGAGTTCGCCCAAGAGGAAAACCCACCCTTCGACTTTGACGAATACACCACCGTTGTACTTCCGGCGGTTCGTCTGCGGCACAACGTAAACGGAGAACCGGACCCCAACTTTGTGGCATACAAAAGCCATTCCATTACCAGCGCGGGGCGCAAGCAGAACCACGCCTTTCAGGTTCGGTGCTCCGTATTGAAAGCCATGTGGCGTGGCGAAAAATCTTTTGCGGTGGATATTCCGTGGCAATGCGTGATTTTACAGCAGATGCGTCCCTATTCTTGGGCACAAAAGCTGAAAGAGAAACTGACCATTGAACGGTGGATGCGGGAGATGGAGAGCCGGTACACCGGCGCGGACGAGTTCCCCGTGCTTTCCGACGAGGTGCTGACGGATTCCCAGCGGGTGCTGGTGATGGAGACGGAGCACTGCTGCAAGGATCCGCACCCCAAGCTGGACCCGGAGGAAGTTATTTACATTGTGGGCTATGACGTTTCCTACGAGGATTCGGCAAAGAACGCCAAATGCGCCTGCGTGGTGATAAAGCTGACCCGCCAGCGGGAATACCTGAAACGGGACCGCTTTTTGAAGCAGCTGGTTTACATTGACGACTGGCCCCCACCGGACCAGAGCAAGGCCCAGGCGCGGCGGCTGAAGGCCATTTGGAACCGGTTCTGTTATGACGGCAGCCAGACCTACATCGCCATTGACTCCTGGCAGTACGGGCGCGGGGTGCTGGAAGATTTGATGACCGACTTGGGGGACGGCCTTCCGCCTCTGTGCGTAAAGAACCACGCGGCCTATGCGGCGGCGGAGCTGCCGGGAGCGATTCCGGTGATCTACCCCATCAAGGCAGGCGGCACCGGCGTGACGGACCCGGACTTTGAAATGCTGAAATACGCGCAGACGGAGTTTGAGCACCACAACGTTGAACTGCTGACGCTGAACGCCAACGAGGGCGTGGAGGCATACAAGCGGATGCACCGCATCCGGGACGATGACAGGGATTATCAGTTTGCACAGCCCTACCAGAAGTGCCGGGAGCTGTCCGGCCAGATACAGAACCTGAAGCTGGTGCCCAGCGGGGCGGGGATGAGCGAGAAGCGCATTTCCAAGGCCATTCAGCGCGATAGCTGGTCTGCCACGAAATACGCCCTGCGGCTGGCCCAGCTGATCGAGCGGGATGAGCTGCTGACGGAGATCCACGGCAGAAACAAGAGCGATTGGGCATCGGCGCTGGATCGGTTCAAGGAAAACAAAGTGGCACCGCCTATCAGCACCGGAGGCAGCGGACGGCTGGTGACGGCGCGGCGGGGAGGCCGGAGGTTTTGACAATGGCTCAACGGAAGAAACGATACCGGTTGTACGCCATTGGGCGGACCCGGAAAACGGAAGAGATCGCGTATGGCATCCGATTTTACCGGATCTGCGCAGGGTACATTCTGCTGTATCTCACCGGACGGAAAAAGCCGGAGGGCGCAGTGGAGGTGGCCGGGGCAGACCTGGACCGTCTGACAGACGGGGACCGCCTGTGGCTGGCGGACTGCAACACCATGATCCTGGCAGAAGCGGCGGCCCAAGCGGGCGTAACGCCGGAGGCGGCGGAGAAGCAATGGGTCAGCACTCTGGACCGGCTGGAATGGGAATTGCAGAAGGAGCGGGAACGCATGAAGGGAGGCGGGGAGCATGGACCTGCAAACTGAATTGAGGTCGGTGCAGTTCGCCTCGTACCCGAAGATATTCGGAAGGCTGCGGGAACTGGCGGCACAGTACGGCGATCTGCCCATGGACGCCGTAAGCAGCGCGTTTATGCGGGCGGCCAGCAACACCTACACCCGGAATAACCCCTACATTCAGAATCGCCGCGTAAAGGCCATTTCCTCGCTTCCGGTGAATTACAGCAAGGACAAGGTGGCGGAGATGCTCACCGCACCGGACGGCAACGAACAGGGCCTGCGGCAGGTGGCCCACGCGCTGGAATGGACGGCGTATCCCCTGTTTCACACCCGGAAGGTGTACACGGAAATGCTGACCTACCACAGCTACATTGCCCCGGAGTACGCCACAGAGGAAGAAGCGAAGCGGGAGGACTTCCTGCGGGAATGGCAGCTTTTGGACAAGCTGCGGAAAACGCTGGACCCCAAGGCTACGGCCCATGAGATCGCGGGGCAGGTCTTGCAGGAGGGGAAGGTTTTCTACTATCCCCGGATCAGCGTGGACAAGCCCCACAACAAGGTAAACCACGCCTTTTTACAGCAGCTCCCCAGCGACTGGGTAAAGATCGTGGGGTTCAACAACGTGTCGAAATACACGGTGGCGATGAACCTGATGTACTTTATGCAGCCGGGGACGGACCCCTTGCAGTTCGGAGACCTGCTGCTGCCCTATCTGGATGACTTCTACGCATCGGCGGAGCGGGCACCGGAGGGCACGGGGAAGCGGGTGATTTTCGCGGCGCGGGACCGGGTGGACCTGAACGTGCTGGAACAGCGGAGGAAGCAGACCGGTGGCCGATTGGCCGGAGACCCGGAGGTCTATTCCCAGAACGGGCGGTGGTTCTACTGGGTGACGCTGCCGGTGGACAAGATTTTCACCTTTGAGGCAGACGATGTATCCCGAAACGCCATTTCCCCGCTGGCGGGGCTGTATCTCTCTCTGGTGCAGATGGCACAGTACGAGCAGATCCAGCTGGAACTGGTGCAGAACCCCCTGATCGCCCTGTTTACCGGCGAAATCCCCTACAAGGATAAGTCCGAAATTACAAGCACAGAGGACGATTACCGGCTTTCCGACGCGGGACGGCGGCTGTTTGAGTACCTGTGGTATCAGATGCTGACAGAGAGCAACACCAGCGGGATCGGCTGGTTTACGGCCCCTGTGGAAAACATCAAAATGCACCAGCTGGCAGAAGCACCCAGCGCCACCAAGATTTCCGCAGCCGGGTACAGCTACGCCATGAACAAGGCGGGGCTGTCCGCCATCGTACCCACCACGGAGGACCCCAAGGCGGGCATCGCTCAAATCTCCCTGCAAATCGAAGGGAAGTTTGCGGAGTGCGTATACCGGGGCTACGAACGGATGATGGCCGCCATTATGGACAAGCTGAATCTGAAATATTCGTGGCGGTTCAGTTTGTTCGGGACCCTCTCCACAGAGGAAAAGCGGATGGAAGAGGCCAAGCAGGGCATGACCCTCGGCATCCTGCCCCAAACCATTATCTACATGGCCATGAACGATCTTTCCCTGCTGGACGATCTAAGCATTTCCAACGCCATCAAAGCAAGCGGCATCATGGATAAGCGACTGCCCCTTGTGACCAGTTACAACGCCAAACAGTCCGAAAGCGGACTGCCGCCTCAGGCGGCCCACGATCTAAACCCCGGCGGGAGACCCAAGGGGGACGGCACCGTGACCAGCGAGGGCCAAGAGGCGGACATCGACACCTACGGCGGATAGCCGAAGAAAAAGTGAACAGAGCACCCCGCTCTAAGCGGTGAGCGGGAGGAGCAAAGCGTTGCTGACGCCGGAATGACCGGCGTGGGCAGCGCTTTTTTTCAACACGAGAGGAGGAAACCACATGGCAAAGCTGCGGGACATTTACAACTACGAAATTCCCCGCTTTTCCCCGCTGCGGGACGCGGCGAGGCGGGCCACAGCGGCATACCAGAACGCCGCACGGGGTCTGGACACGCTGAAGGAGTGGGTTCTGGTGGAGTTTGGACTGGTACACACGGCGGACGCCATTCACCGCCTGGCCCACGAACAGCCCAAGCGGTTTGACGTGATCGGAGACATTCTCCACCAGCGGCACCTGATGCAGGAATACCCGGAGACCCCGGAATACCGGAAGCGACCGGAGGACATGGACGGCGTTTTCAGAGAGGTGATCCGGCTGTTGGAGGACATTGAGGGCGCCTTGCGGGACTGCGTAGCCGCCAGCGAAGAAGTGGGGCTGTATCCGCTGGCAAGGGAATTTGAAAACCTTCAGATGGAGAACAGCAAAAGCTACGAGACCATGCTCTACGCATGGCAGATGTATGACAAGACCGACGGCAGCGCCACCAGCTATGACAACTGGGTGGAAAAGCTGTTTGACGGAGAGGAGGCGTGACCATGCCGTTTCGGACGAGAGGAATTCCGCCGGAGCACGTAAAAATGTCCGGCGAACTGCGGGTCATGCAGCGGCTCAGTGAATACGAGTTCGGCGTGGAGCTGTGGGTCATGCGCTCCGGGCTGAATGAGAATCATTGGGATTTCCGCAATATGCGGGAGCACTACCTGACGTTTGTGGGTCAGCCCATTCTGTGTGCCTATGTGGGCCGCAAGGTGGGAGACGGACACAACATGAGAGAGGGGTGGGACCCCTACACCGGCGAAAAAGGCTACACGTTCATGGACGGAACGGCGGAGCGCATCGTGGGGACCCTATCCGACGATCCCAAGGACTTTTCCATTGTGGAAGAGGCCGGGAACGAGTGGATCAGGGCAAAGGGCCGGTTATTTCAGTTTTACGCACCGGAATTGGTGGAAAAAATCGTGCGGACAGGGCGCATGGATGTTTCCGCCGAAACCGATACGAAAAAATCCTACATGGAGGGCAAGACCGAGGTCATTACGGATTGGGCAGGTCTTGGCGTAACCGTGTTGGGAGACGATGTGCCGCCGGCAATTCCGGGGGCGCGGATCAAGGCGCTGAGTGCCATGCAGGAAGAGTTTAAGACATTAAAACTGCGGGCGGCGTCTCTGGACCCCGGAAAGGGAAGCAACGAAACGAACAAGAGAAAAGGAGTGAACATCATGAGCAAGAAGGCAATGGAGGCCATGTCCGAAAAGTTCAAGGGTTACCGCGTGGTCGCTCTGAGCGAGGACGGGATGCACGTTGGCCTCGTGGACTCTGCCGGCAGCGCTTATACCTACGCCTTTAACGCGGAGGATAACGGCACCGTGGTGGAGAGCCGCATCAAGCCCGCTTATCTCACGGCAGCTTTCCCCTTTGGCGAGGGCGTGGAGGCTACGGTAGAGGTGAGCGACATCGTGGACTATGCCTGCGCCGCAAAGGGGCAGCAGGCGGAGGACGTGAAGGCACTGAAGGCACGTCTGGAAGCAGCGGAGGAAAAGATCCGCACCATGGAGGCCGCCGAGCATGAGCGCCGGGTGGAGGCCGTGAAGGAAGCTGTGAACGGCGCTTTGGAGGACATCCGGGCCTGCTCTGTGGAAGGCGACGCCGACATGACCGAGACTGCCAAGGGCCTGTGTGACCGGGCAGAGGAGTTCGCCGCCATGGAGACTGACGGGAAGTTCTGCGGTGCAGACCGCGCCGTGCTGGACCTGATGGCCGCCCACGGCAAGGCACAGACCGAGAAGCGCAAGAAGGAAATGGCCGCCAAGCAGCATTCCTTCGCATGGAACAACCCCAAGACCAACGGCGGCGAGGGCGGCGGCATCATGGAGATGCTGAGCCACATGAACGGCTGAGAAACGAGAGGAGAGTGAATCACAATGGCATACATTGAAAAGACTGCGTTTTGGCCCCGCGTGACCAACCGCGTATTTGACGAGACCCTGAACATCACCGGCAAGTTCCAGAACGCCGATAAGGCGGACGAGACCTGCTCCGCCGGGTTCCTGTGCGTGAAGGACGAGCTGATGGACTGCGAGGGCTATGTGGGCGTCGGCCCCACCGGTTCCACCGTGACCATCAAGAACAGCAACAGCTGGAACATGAAGGCCACCGGAGCCGCCGTGAAGAGCGAGGGCGACGGCATTTACGCCTGCAACCCCTATGACGTGAACATGGTCGAGGATCCCGCGACCGGCAACCTCTACAAGGTTGGCGCCAACACGCTGGGCCTGCCCGCTCCCAAGGGCTATCCCGTCACCTTCACCAAGATCGTGTTCGACGGGAACAAGATTTACCGGTTCGGCATCGGCAACGTGTCCACCGCTCTGGGGGCCAACAAGTTCCTGACCATTGCCAACGGTCTGCTGGTGCCCGCCACCGCCGCGCCCACCGACGTGGGGACTCCGTACTTCAAGGTTCAGCCCACCGGCGGCACCTTTACCGAGGGCGCACAGAGCGCATTTGAGTTCGTGGACGTGCTGGCCTGCAAGGTTGACGCGGCAGCGGGCTGAGAAACGAGAGGAGAGTGACAATCATGGCAATCAAACTGAACAGCATCAATCCTGATGTGTATGACAGCGCAGCCAAGGAGTTCAGCAACGCGGAACGTGAGCGGGCCTACATCGTGACCTGCGGCCGTCTGCTGATGCGTGAGCGTCTGGGCCGGGATGAGCGCGCCCTGCGGGTCATGACCAAGCAGCCCGACGATTTCACCGCCATGCTGGCGGACGGCGAGGGGCAGAACAGTTACAGCATGACCAACCGCAACCTGCAGAAGAACCTGCTGCTTTTCTGCGCCAAGCGGGTGTGCGCCCTGAGCGGCGAGATTCCTCCCGCTGATCTGGACGAGTTCCGCCGCAACCAGCGCAAGTTCATGAGCGACAGCCTGTACCTCAAGACTCTGGCCGGCATCGTCACCGAGATCGTGACCCCCATGCTGCCCACCGTTATGAGTTCCGGGCTGGGCTGGCTGGCCGAGATGACCACCGTGCCCATCGGCCAGACCAAGGAACTGGACATCATGTCCAACGACATCTTCCTCTTTGAGGACGACAGCTGGGGCGCTTCCCGCTCCAAGCCCGCCAACACCCTCTTCAACAAGAGCGTGACCCTGAATCCCCGTCTGCGCACCGCACGGGTGAGCGTGAAGTGGTATCAGCTGGTGGGCAACGATGCCGACATGGGTCAGTTCTTTAACGCTCTGGCCGCCGGTATGTACTCCAAGATCACCGCGCTGTGGATCAGCACCCTGACCAAGATGACGGGCAACACCGCCTATGTGCCCAATAACATGAACTTCACAAACACCTCCGCAAACTGGGTCACTGCCGGTGAACGGGTAAGCGTTGTGAACGGGACCCGCTACCGGAACGTGATGGCCATTGGCCGTCCCTCCGCCCTGACCAAGGCGCTGCCCAGCGGTGTGGTGAACGCCTCCACCGTGAACCTGGATGCCGCCCTGTCTACCATGCTGGGCGTGGATTGGGCGCGGTACGGCTTCCTGGGCGAGTACATGGGCATGAACCTGATGCCCATCGACACCGCCATTGTGCCGGGAACCCAGAATACCAGCGTGATCGACATTGTGCCCGCCGACAAGATTTGGCTGGTGCCCGCCGGCGGCTACAAGCCTGTCTACATCGGCATGGAGGAGGGCACGCCCATTCAGTTGGAGCTGACCCCCGACCAGACCGCAGACATGAGCATCGACGTGGTTGTCTCCATGTCTATTGATTGTGTCCCCGTGTTGGCGTCCCGCATGGCCGTCATCAACGCGTAAGACCCAAAGCGGGAGGGAGGAAACCCTCTCTCCCGCAGATATGGCGCAAAGCCTGCATGAGGGCGGAGCGCAACAGAAAACAAAGCATCTTGTATCTGAAAGGAGCGGACAAAGATGGCAAAAGAGAAACGGACGGCCGCAGATGTGGCGGCGGGGATTGAAGCCCAGGAGCTGGAAGCAGCCGACCAGCCCTTGCGGGAACAGACAAAGGCTGCGCCCGTGGCAGAGCAGAAGGCGCTTGCGGCGGAGAAGGAACCCGAAAAGCTCTATACAGCCGATGAGGTAGCGGAGATCGCCAAACAGGCGGCGGCGGAGGCCGTTGCAAAGGCTATGGCGGAGGTTAAGCCGCAGGTGGTACAGGTGATGGCGGACACGGAAAAAGTGACGCTCCGCTGGTGCGCACCGGTAGCAGACGACAACCTGGCTGTATTCGGCCCCAACGGGATGTACGGCACCGTGACCGGGAAAAACGGCACGGTGATGGTGCCCAAGAGCGAGTGGAGCCGGTTCTATGACGAGACGGCAAGACGGCTTATTGACCGGCGGTGGCTGGTGGTGCTCTCCGGGATGACCGATGCGGAACGGGCGGTGTACCACTGCGCATACCGCAAGGGCGAGGTGCTGGACGAGACGGCTTTCCGCTGCGCCGTGACCATGGGGGACAAGCTGCTGGACATCTTCGACGATCTCTGCACGGAGCATCAGGAGATGGTGGCCAAGGCTTACTATGACGCATGGGAGCGGGGCGAGGTAAGCGCCGACAGCCGGGAACTGCTGAAGCAGCTGAACGCAAAGAACAAGGCCCGGTATGCCGAAGAACCCAAGGAGGACCCCAGGCGGAAGGGAATGTTCCGCCCGGTGCTGGACGCGCTGAACAGCGCGGAGGCAGCGGAAGAGGACTAAGGTCAACAGGAGGAATTGAACATGGATATTTCTGGATTTGGCATTGCAAGCGTGGCAGTAATCACGGTGATCTGCTACCTGATCGGCATGGCTGTGAAGGCCACCGCCATTGAGAACAAATGGATCCCCATTGTTGTGGGCGTGTCCGGCGGCGTTCTGGGCGTGGTGGGGATGCTGATCATGGCAGACTTCCCCGCAACGGACTATCTCACCGCCGTGGCAGTGGGCATTGTGAGCGGCCTGGCCAGCACCGGAGTCAATCAGATTGCAAAGCAGATGAGTAATTAAAATTGCACTCCCCGCAGGGGGACATTCCCATGTCGGGGCAAGGGGAAGGAATCTTTGGCGCAAAGATCCCTCCCCCTTAGACCCCCACCAGAAGCATGGAGGACGCCACCGTCCCCCATACCCCCTCTGGCACAAAGGCCGGGGGCAGCGGCCCCCGCCTTTGGAAACCGCCCCCCAGGGGAAGGGGCAGCGGCCCCCGCCTTTGGAAACCAACCTCCAAAGGGGACGGCGCGAGGACGAGGGGGACATAGATAGAATCAACAACCATTTTTTGATTTGAAAGGAGAACAAATCATGGACAAAAAATATGCTGAGATCATCAACGAGGGCAAGAAGCAGGGCGCGCCCGTGGAGGCTATCAACGCCGAACTGAAAGCGGCGGGGGCCAATTTCCACCTGAATCCCGACGGCGGCGTGGCCGGTTGGACGGAGCAGGAGATGAAAGAGGGCTTCATCCCCGGTGAGGATGACGGGAAGGACGGCATCTACAAGATCGCCAGCGACGGCAAGCCTATCCGCTACTCCAACAAGGCACTGGGCGGCGGGGTCTACGGCGTTGCCATCCCTGTGATGGATCGGGACGAGAGCCGCGCTGACACCACCATCACCGTGGGTCACTGGGAGCTGAGCTATGACAGCCGGGGCTGCTGCTACAGCCGCAAGAACCTGAGAAAATGACCAGAGCGGGTACAATTCCGCTTCAGGACCTCCAATGGTTGCGGATTTATTTCAACAGAAAACGTCTCCGCTCCACCACGGCCAACCTCAAGAAGATGTTGGCAGAGACAGGCGGAGATGCCATCTGCAACGGCTCCATTTTTCTAAGGAACCAGCAGCCCGCCTGTCACCTGAAGGCAGACGGAAAGGTTTACAAGGCCCCGGATTATCGGGCATGGGCCATCAGCTGGAACACACCTGCGGACTTTGGCGTGAAAACCGTGCCAAACGGGGACGCAAACTACATGGAGTGCGTTCACCTTATCATCGGCGGGAAGAAGATCAGCCCCGTCACCTGCGGAGCGGATATGCGCTACCGTGCGCCCCGAACGGCCATCGGCACCAAGAACGGGCGGTTTGCCTACTATGTGAGCAAGGACCGGCGGTCGCCGGAACAGCTCCGTGATTTGCTGGTATCCTCCGGCTGGGACAACGCCATTATGATGGACGGCGGAGGAAGCACCTGCTTCATGGACAAGGACGGCAATGGTTTTACCGGGGACGGGCGGGTGATCCCGTTTTTCCTCGTCTGGAAACTGAAAAGCGGGGACGCATTTGAACCGGAAGGAGAAAAACCCATGGTAGAGATCAACGCCTATTCCAAGGCGAAGGACGGCGGCAAGAAACTGTCCACAAACTTTGCAGTGAGAGAATTTGCCTGCAAGGACGGCTCCGATGCCGTGCTGGTAGCGCCCCGGCTGGTGATGGTTTTGCAGAGCCTCCGCAGTCACTTTTGCGCGGCTGTGACCATCAACAGTGGGTATCGGACGCCCCAGTACAACGCCAAAGTGGGCGGCGTGACGGACAGCCAGCACTGCTACGGCACGGCGGCTGACATTGTGGTGCGGGGCAAGACCCCGGCGCAGGTGGCGGCCTACGCCAGACAGCTGATGCCGGACTGGGGCGGCGTGGGCATTTACACGAAGGAAGGATTCACGCATATCGACGTGAGAGAGAGCAAAGCCGACTGGACCGGCTGAGAGTTTTAAACCGAAGGGGGGAACAGAGCAATGGCGATGCAGGGAGACTCCTATCTGATCCCCATCGTGGTGCGGCAGAACGATGTTGTGATCGAGCCGCAGATGGTGGAACTCCTGGTGCTGAAGATCGGCGGCATTGCAAAGTTCTACCCCAACGGAGGGCTGATCTACGCGGAGGGGCAGTGGTATTTCTCCCTTTCACAGGAACAGAGCCTGAAGCTGCCTGACCGGCCCGTTGAGACCGGCGGACGAATGAAACTGCCCCATCAGGAGGTGGTGGGCTTCCGGGGACCGGATGTAAACGTGCGGAAGGCCATCGTGGAAGGGGTGATCTGATGGCGAACAAACACTCCACCCTGACCCCGGAAGGCTGCGCCGTTCCCACTGCCGGGATACCGCCGGACACGGAAGAACCGACCGCAGTCAAAGGAGCTGAGCTGACACCCAACAAGCACTCTACACTGACGCCGGAGACCTGCTTCAAGCCTATGGTGATGGACATTCAGGACGTGGTTCTGAACGTCACCGATGGAGAAGGGCGGGTCTATCAGGAAAAAACCGTGGTGCCGTCCGGAGTCCAGCAGATTGTGACGCCGGACGCCAACTACGCGGCGCTGTCCCGCGTGATCGTGGAAGCCATTCCCAGCGACTACGGGAAAATCACCTACAGCGGAGACGAGATCACCGTGACTTAACAAATCCAACCCCCATATAAAACGGTTGATGGGGTCGAAAATTTTTAAAAGGAGACCGGAAACATGGCAAAGAAAAATGTAATCATCAACAAAGTTCCGTATGAGGGCGTGGAAGAAGTCAAGATCCCCCTGCAGGAGGGAGGCGGCAGCGCCCGCTATGTGGAGACCAGTGACGCCACTGCGGCGGCCGGCGATATTCTGACCGGGAAAAACGCATACGTCAACGGAAGCCTGATCGGCGGTTCCATGCCAAACAACGGAAAGACCGACGGAACCATTTCCACGGTGGACGGAACGGTCACGATTCCCGCAGGCTACACCACCGGAGGCACCGTTCAGATTTCCGAGGCGGAGCAAGGAAAGGTGATTCCCGGCAACATCAAGTCCGGGGCGACCATTCTGGGCGTAGCCGGTAAAACCTCCGTGGTGGACACCGATGACGCGGACGCCACTGCCGGGGACATTCTTTCCGGCAAAACCGCCTATGTGAACGGCCAAAAGGTCACAGGCACCACCACCATGCCGACGATCTCGCTGCTGGATGGGGTGCTGAGTATTTCCTAAATGGGCTTGCTCCCGCAATGGGACATTCCCATGTCATGGACGTGGGGCGCATTCTTTTCTGGAAAAGAACCCGCCCCACACCCCGGAAGAAAAGCACCAGGGCGTTCCGACTTCGCCCTGGACCCCCAACGGCACAAAGGGCGAGGGCTGCGGCCCTCTCCCTTTGGAAACCCTCTCCCATAGAACGGGGGAAGGGGGAATAACAGAAAGGAGAACGCTTCATGCCAAGTCCAACCGTCATTGTGAACCACAAGACATACAGCGGCGTGGGGCGTTTATCCATCCCCCTGTCCACCGGGACGGGGAACGGAGATTTCATTTACATCGGCGGAGATCCGGGAAGTTTGCCCCAATGGCAGGCAAACGTGAAGATCGCGGGCATGAAATACAACGCCGTACAGCGGGTGACGCTGCCAAAGCAAGGCGGCGGGGAAGCCCACTACCTATGCGCGGCCGGGACCTTTCGGGAATTTTCCGTAAACCCCGGAGGCAAGAAAATCAACATCGGAGACTATGTGAAACTGGAAGCAGGGCTGTATCCCAGCGCAAGCCTGTACCCAAGCACGGCGCTGTATCCCGGAACCGGGGTCAGGAGCGACTCAGCGGGGGCACTGGCCACGGCACTGCTGCCGGACGCATCACTTTATCCGGCTGCGGACCTTTACCCAAGGAACGTAATTCTGGCGACCGGGGCGGGGACGGACTCCGCCAACGCAGACGGCATTGCCATGAATGACGCGGAACCGGGAGGAACCGTGCTGGTATACATTCCAAAAACGTAAGGAGGGGCGGCTATGGGAACGAGTTGGAGCGAGATCATTTCGGACCATGCCATGGTTTTTATTGATGACGTGAGACTGACGGATCAGGCGGCGGAAAGCCCCGCACGGTTTCTGCGGCGGATGAGCCTTTACATGAAGAACGCGATCCCGGTATTCAACCGTCCCCCTGAGATGGTGGCTTACCTAAAAGAGGGACTGACGGAACCCGCCTACGCAGACAGCGCATGGGTCTCCACCTTGGAGAGCATTGCGAAAGAAACGAAGGTAGAGACGGGGATGACCGGCTACGAATTATTCTCCTGCGCACAGCGGGCGGAGCAGCCGGACGAGTCCGTACTCTTAGTACCGTATGGAGAGGCGGTGTATGACCCGGAGACCGGGACCGTGACCTTTCCTCCCCAGATGGACGCGGGATTGCAGTACGAAATGGACTTCTACACCGACGGGGCCTTTGCCCATGACCTGACAGCGGAGCAGAAGCGGCTGTTGGGCTTGTGCGTAGCTTCCGTATGGGACGAGCGGTTTTTCCGCAACTGGCTCGGCGACGCGCCCAAGGATCATGACCGGAGCTTTAACCCACCTAACGAGCCGCAGTACATGGAAAAGGGCAACAAGAAGAAACTGCAAAACCGGGGGCTGTTGAATCAGGAACTGCGGAAGTATGAGCAGGACTGCCTATACGCAACGGCGTTTCGCCGGTCGGCGCGGCAGATGGAGCTGATCTGAGAGGAGGGGGCGCATATGGCGAACGCCAAGCACGGCATGAAAAACATCGGCCTACTGAACGGCGGGAGCGGCAGGGCAACCAACGCACCGCCTCAATATCGGGATCGGAAGCGGCAGTATTTTGCGGATGCCACGGCCCGGTTTGTGGAGGAAATGGCTCCTTACGCCACGGACTTTGTGACGGCCCGGATGCAGGGCTTGGTTTCCGGTGACTTCTACCGGTGGAGCACAAAGCGTATCCGGCTTTCCGACACCACCAAGCAAGGCGTCAGCCTCACCCGGAAAACCGATGATCAGAAGGCATTTCTGGTGGCGGACGCCGGAGTGAACTACATCCCGGAGGGGGCCAAGGTGGAGACCATGGGTTCCTACTGGCTGGTGACGAACCCATCCAACCTGTCCAGCGCAATAGGGACCGGGATCATGCGGCGGTGCAACGCCGTGTGGCGGTTTCTGGACTGGTACGGGAACATCCGAGAAGAACCGATCCTTGTGGAAAAGTCCTTGGCGCAGGCCACAGCCAACGATTTTCAGGAAATGACCCTCATCATGCAGGGATATTTCAATATTATCTGCCAGCGAAACGCCAACACGGAGCAGTTAGACCAGAACAGCCGCCTGATCTTAGGGCGGCGGGCCTACCAGATCACGGGCTACTCCGACGTGACGCAGGAGTTCACCGGGGACGATGAAAGCACACACCTGCTGTATTTCAACGCCCGGATGCAGGAGCCGAACCACGAGATCGACGATCTGGAAGCGAAGGTGGCAGGGGGGAAGAACTTCTCCTGGGCGGTATTTGTCACCGGGGCGCCCCGCATGACAGCGGGGGATGCCTTCCAATTCACCGCTGCTTCCCGGCGGAACGGGGCCGAGGTGGAGAACACGGAGGAACACCCCATCGGCTATGTATGGTGTTCCAGCGACACCAACGTGGCCACGGTGGACAGCAAAGGCGTGGTAACAGCGGTAGGCGAGGGTACCTGCCAAATCACGGCGGTGCTGGACCAAAACCGGACTTACGGCGGGACCTTCGCCGTGACGGTGGAGGCATCGGCGGCAAAAACACCGGCGGTACGGTTTTTGAACGAGGTTCCCCGGTATATGGCCCCCTACGATGTAGAGACCTTGGAGGCGGCGCTGTTTATCGGCGGCGTTCGCCAGGACGCGGCAGTGGAGTGGACCTATGAGGGAGCCGCAGAGGGTTCTTACAGCGTGAGTGTCAATGGGAACCGGTTGACAGTGAGGTGCTGGGGGAACAGCCCGAAACCGCTGACGGTAACGGCCAGATGCGAGGGTGAAAGCGTCAGCGCGGAGATCGAATTGGAGGGCTTGTGATGGCAGAGAAGTGTCCATACGCCTACAAGCGGCCCGGAACGGTGAGCTTGCTGTGTGAGATGCAGCCGGGGCAGAAATTCCCCATCTGCGGACACCAGCATTTATGCGGCGTGACCGGGCAGTGGGAGAATACACCGCAGGCGGCGGTGTGCCCCCTGCGGGGGATTGACCGTGAGAAATTCCAAAAAATCTGAAAGGAATGACGTATATGGAATGGAAAAAACTAACGGAGGAAGGGCTGCTGGCAGCCAGAGACTATGTACCCCTGATGGAAAAGGCGGCGTTTGCGGCGGAGTGCGCCGGACGGTGCTTTGATCGGATGGAGGTCCGGGTGGAGGGGGGACAGGTACTCCCCTACTTCAAGGAGAACGTGGAGCGGCGGAGCCGGTATCTCATGGGCGGATTCGTGAAGCTGTATCTGGGAGAGGACTTTGAGCCGGTGGAGAGAGAAACTTACCTTATGTCCGCCGATGACTATGACCGGTGGGCCGGAGGACACATTTTTAACCAGATCGACCGCATGAAGGGGAAAGGGCCGGAGCTGCGGGACAAGGCCTTTGACCTGCTGGCGGATTACCGCGATCTGGAAAAGATGCTGAAAACGGAGATTTACGGGATGCTGCAAGCCATGAACGATCCCGTGAGCCGGTTTCAGGACCTTGCGGCGCAGAGCATGACGCCGGAGGCGGTGCAAAAGACGCTGAATGACCTGAAGGAGGCCCGGAGCGCCTTTGACGCGGCCTTTCAGAAGCGGAAGGACGGCGCACAATGAACCCGGCCTTTCACAGCCCCACCTATCCCTACGAGCGGGTGCAGACCGGCTTTCTGACCTTCCGTGGGGCGGAGGAGATCCCCCACAAGCTGTTGACCTATCTGATGGACCTGCCGCTGCCCGACGGCTACGAGCCGGTGGATGACAACACCCGCCCCCGTGTCCGGCTGATGAAATATCTATGGCATGACGGGGCCAAGCCGCTGGGAGAGCGGCTGCCTACGGCCAAGGAGAAGCAGAGCCTTCTTTTTGACGGGAACGAGCCTGTGGTAGACAGCAGCACCCAGCGCCGCAAGCACCCGAAAGGGTATCGCCTTTACGCTCAGAAGTTCTGGGGAGAAGCCCAGACGGAGGCGAAAAGCACAATCAAATGTTATTTGGGCCGTATTTTTTCACAGACGCCCTTTGACGCGCGGATCGGGATCACGTTTGTGATCTCCTGCAACGTGAACCAAGAGACTACCACTAAAACGGAGGCATACGCCCGCTCCTACGATATGGAGCAGTGCATCATCGAGGCACTGAACGGGGTGAATCTGGCGGGGATCGGCGTGTGCGACTTCTCCCGTATCGCCCACGCAGACAACGGGAGCCGCCCGGTGTATGACCAGACGGGCACGGTAGTGGGCCGGGAACTGAAAATGAGCATCCATTGGGCGGAGAGCGAAGCCGCCATGGGGGACACCATTGAGGACTACTAAATTCACAACGGGAGGACAGCCACCATGACCATGGAAGAAGCAGCCGTAAAAATAGAGGGCCACGAGCACGAGATCAAATCCCTGAAGCACCGCATGGACGATGTGGAGCGGGATCAGCAGGCGCTGATCAAGCTGACTGCCAGCGTAGAGGTAATGGCGACCAAGCAGGAAGAGATGGGGACCAAGGTGAGCCGGATCGATGAAAAGATGACGGAAATGGAAGGGAAGGCCGCCAAACGGTGGGACAGTCTCGTGGACAAGGTGATCTGGCTGATCGCCGGGGCCTGTATTGTGGCGCTGTTTGCCAGCGCGGGCATTACCATTTGATTTCAGATATCGGAGAGGATGAATTAAAAGATGGAACTCTCACGGAATATCAAGCGGGCGGCGGACCGCTACGAACCCATAGAAACCGCCGGACTGACCCTATGGCCCATCCGGGTCTGTGAGCAGGAGGAATTTGAGCGGGCGAGACCCGCCATTGACGTGATCCAGCAGGCGCTCCCTGTGCGCTATGCGGTCATGCCTCTGCTGACAGCCTATTGGGTCATGGATCTGGAAAGCATGGAGCGGGGGGAGGAACCTGTGGGCCTTTTTAACCGGGCGCTGGCGTTTTTGGCGCTGGCGCTGCGGCTGGGGGAGGGCCGGAGCCTTTCGGACCGCATCCGCCTGTTTCATGTGAAACTTTCACCTGAAAACACAATGGATTTAAAGGGGATATGCTTTACATGGAACGGTGAGGAAGAAATCACCATTACCCCGGTACAATTCCAGCGACTCAGGGCTATTCTGGCTTATCAGAACGGCATTGAGTTGACGGATGAGGACGCCAACCCGGACCTGTTGGAAGCGGAGGCGGAGCTGGCCCGGAGAAACGGGCCGAAGCTGCGCCGGGATCCGGCCGGTCTGCTTTCCTCCATCGCCCTGTTTACCGGATGCGAGGAAACGGAGATGGACGAATGGCCTATTTTAAAGCTGAAACGGCGTCAGGAAGCCATCCAGCGGGCGGCAGATTATCTGATCTGCGGCATTTCGGAGGGCAACGGCGTGAAGTGGAAGGGCGGGAACCCTGTACCCCACCTTTTCTATGACCGGGAGCGGGAGGATGCGGGGGCCGTAACCCCGCTGAGTCAATTTACCAACAACACAGAACAAACTTAAAAAGGAGTGTGAACAGACATGATCACTTTTACTGACAAGAGACTTTACCCGAAGGGCATTTGCTCCGCACAGCTTCAGGACCCTGTTACCGGCGAAGTTCTGAGCCAGAGCGACAAGTTCTCCACCGGTAACATCCAGTTCTCCGGCAACATCGACCCTCTGCGAGCGGGCCTTGGCAACGGCGTTGCCACGATCGTTGCCAGCGACAGCGATACGCAGGTGAACTTCACCCGCGCGGACTTCGACCTGATGAGCAAGATGATGGCTGTGGGCGGCACCGTGAGCTACAACGCCGTTTCTCCCGTCTGTCAGACGGTGGAGGCCACGGGCACTTCCCTGAAGGCCGACGTGAGCAAGCTGGTTCCTGTGGCCCAGTACGGCTATTCCTCCATTTTCTGCTACGTGCAGAAGGTGGGCGCGGCTTCCTCCTACTCTGTGGGCGGCGTACCCTATCCCATTGACCCCGCCACCGGCGCCATTACCGGCTTCACCGCTGAGAGCGGCAAGAGCTACAAGGTGTGGTACTTCGCCCGGAAGCCCGCGGCTCAGGTGGGCGTGGTGCACAGCGCCTTTAATGGCCGCATCGTCCACTTCACCGCGCAGATCGCCGTATACCAGAACGTGTCCGGCAAGAACAAGGGCACCCGCTGGGGCTGGGCCTACCTGATCGTACCCCGCCTGTATCTGAACCCCGAAGGGGCCAACACCACCGGCGACCAGTCCAACTACGACACCACCACCATCACCGGCCGCGCCATCAACGAGGACGCTGATGTGATCTCCGCCGAGTGCGACGCTTGCGGCGGCATGGGCACTTCCGCCTACGTGGTGCTGGTTCCCGACGAGGAAAGCGACGAGGTGGCCGGGATTGCCGTGATCGGCGGCGTGGTGAGCGTGGCCGTCAGTGGCACTGCCCCCGTGAATGCCAAGCTGGTCATGAAGAACGGTGAACTGGTGACGCCCTCTCCCGCAAGCCTGCTGAAGTACACCGTGACCGCCGGGACTGCCACCGGGACCACCGTTTCCGCCGACGGCATTGTGACCGCCGGGAGTACTCAGGGCACCGGGAGCATCGCCATCCAGTATCCCGCCGAGGGGGCGGCCAAGTACACCGCGCAGGCGGTTCTGGAAGTCACCGCCGAGTAAGGGACACACCAAAAACGCCTTATCCTAAGCGTTGGATAGGATGAGCCGAGCGGGGCTGACTGACGGGGAAACCCGGCGGTCGGCCCCGCTTTTTGATCCCCGGCGAACGGGAGGGCATGAGGATCTCATGCTTTGGCGTATGCCTGGGACCATTTTCGTGAGGTCACGAACATGATGGAAAGGAGCGGGGAAATGAGCGGAAGCGTGTCTGTCAGGGTCACAGGGCTGGACGAGGACATGGCGGCACTGGAACAGCGGTTTAAGGCGGCGCTGGCGGGGGCCATGCCCACGCTGCGGGAGGATCTGTCCCAATGCCTTTTCGAGCACGTGCAGGGCGACGTATACGAAAAATTCGACCCAAAGGAATATATCCGGCGGGGAGAATACGGCGGCTTGGCTGACATAGACGGCAACACGGAGTTTGCGGTGACAGAGGACAGCGTTGCCATGGACTACCAGCCAAGCGGCGAGAGCGAACAGGTGGAAAACCCGCTGAACGGAGACGCACTGATCGGGCGCATTGAGCATCTGAACCCGCCCTATGACTGGACCCGGAGGCCCCCGGCCAGACCGTTTTTTGAAAATTTTGTCACGGAGCTGGTAGAAGGCGGACGGGCGGAGGAAACGCTGGTACGGGCCATGAACCAACAGGACGCAGAATTACAGATCGAAGCCAACGGCTACACGGGCCGGGAGGGTGACGAAGGATATTGAAGTAAAGGCAGGGCGGTGAAGCATGGCACAAATTATCTTTAAGGGCGTACCCGATTTTACAGAGGTCCGGGCGGAGATCGCAAAGCTGAAGCAGGAGGTTGCGTCGGTTTCTTCCACAAAGGTGAATCTGAACGGCACGGCGCAGGGTCTGAACGGCGCGGCCAATGCCGCCGGGAAGCTGGCGGGGAACTTGCAGAAGGTCTCCACCACCTTTGACGCAAACGGGCAGGCCACGCGGCAGGTGCGGGATTTCTCCGCACGGCTGGGGGAGACCACCCGCGTGGTGGCGACGCTGAACAAGGAGACGGGGGATCTTGCTGTGACCCAGCAGACCGTGACCCGGAACTACCGACAGCAGGCCCAAGCGGCGGAGAAAGCCGCGGCCGCAGAACTGAAAGCCACCCGGCAGGCCAACGCCTATTTACAGCAGCAGACCAGAGCAGCGCAGAACACCCCTTATAATCCCACATCGATCCAGCGGCAGATCGAGGGCATGGTGGGCATCGGGAATGCCGCCAAGAGCGCTGCGGACAGTGCCAGTGTATTTGAAAGAGCGTTTTTGAACACCTCCGATAAGGTCCAGAAGGGCACGAAGGAGATGACTGAGAAAACCAACCTGTTAGGGGACAGTTTTACCAACGCCTACCTGAAAATGCTGCAATGGCAAGTGGTGGGCACCATCGTTTCCAAGACCATCGGGGCTTTCCGGGATGCCATTTCCACCATGAAAGCGGTGGACGATGAGATGGTGACGGTCCGCAAGGTGACGGGCTTTACGGCGGAGCAGATGGAGGAACTGCGGGATCGGGCCTATGAGACGGCATCGGCCTACGGCGAGGCGGCGGACGAATATCTGAACTCTGTGGCGGCGTTTGCCCGTGCCGGTTACGGCGAACAGGCGGACGCACTGGCGGAGCTGGCCACCAAGACAAAGCTGGTGGGCGACACCAACGCGGAAACGGCACAGCAATTCCTGTTGTCTGTGGACGCGGCGTATCAGTACAAGGGCAACATTGAAGCATTGACCAAGGTGCTGGACGGCGCCAACGAGATCGACAACAAGTACGCCACCAGCATTGAAAAGCTGGCGGAGGGCTTGGGGACCGTGGCTCCCGTGGCGGCACAGGCCCATGTGGGGATCGATGAACTGACGGCGGCCATCGGTACGATCACCGCCGTGACCCAGCGGAGCGGCAGCGAAGCGGCAAGAGCCTTCCGGGCCTTGGTGCTGAACATCGTGGGGGACACGAAAACCGAAATTGACGAAGGCGTGACGTGGACCACCGGGGAAATCGCCGGGTTGAAGGACGTGATCCGGGAGTACGCCCCGGCTGCGTATGAAGCGGCGAAGGCCACCGGCGAGGTCATTGACCCCATGGAGGCCATCGGGGGCCTTGCCCAGAGCATGAAGGACGGGCTGCTGACCGAGCAAAAGCTGATGGAGATGGTCAGCGACATCGGCGGCAAGCTGCGGACCTCTCAGCTGCTGGCCCTGATCCAGAACTGGGATATGTACCAGTCCATGCTGAAGGACTACGCCAACGCCGTAGGCAGCGCGGACAAGGAAATTGAAAACGCACTGGACAGCTGGACCCGCAAGACCAACATTCTGAAAAACGAATGGACGGAGTTCATCCAAAGCATGGTGAGCACCGAGACCGTTAAGGGCGGGCTGGACGTGCTGATCGGCACGGTGGAAGTCCTGAACACGAACCTTGGGCATTTTGTGGCGGTTTCCGGGACTGCGGTTTTGGGAATGCTGGCGCTGAAAGCGGCGGCTGTGGGGACCACGACGGCAATTACAAAGCTGCCTGCGGCGGGGGTCTCCATGAACCCGTGGCTGCTGGCAATCGCGGCGGCGGCAGGGGCGTTCAGCCTCGTGTGGAAGGCGACAGAGGACTACCGGAAAAGCCTTGACGCGCTGAACACGGAGATCGAGACCAACAACACCCAATTAGAGGAAAACAAGAAGCGGCTGGACGAAATCAGCGAAATCCCGTGGCATGACCTAACCCCGGAGCTGATTGAGGAAAAGAAGGCGCTGGAAGCGGAAAACGCCGAACTGGAACAGCAGATCAAGCACCTGACGGCAATCGCGGAAAAGAAGGCCCAGACCGTGGGCGGAGCCGGTGGGACCACCATCACGTCCATGGGCAGTGTGAAGGGCTACGATGAATTTGTGGGACGGTCCTTCAACTCCACGGAGGAAATGATTGCCCAGCTCCGGCTGGTGACGGGACAGGCCATCAACACAACGGCAGACCTGGAACGGCTGGGGATCACCTACGAAACACTGGCGGACAAGGCCAAGGCGTACACGGACCAGCTTCAGTCCGGGCGAAGCATCCAACAGGACCAGATCAACGATTTCTACGCCGTGAAAACAGCGGCGGAACAGCAGGTGGCGGCCTATGAGGAAGCCATCAAGGCCAACGGCAAGCTGACGGACGCCCAACAGGCGGACTATGACGTGCTGAAGGCATTTTTGGCACAGGTCAACAAGGCCACACAGCCCATGAGCGACTATGTGGCGGGGCTATTGAATGTACAGCGGCAGGCGGGGAAGTCCGGGGACCAGATTTACGATCTGGTGAAGCGGATGATCGTTCTGAACGAGAAAAAGCTGGACCTGAGTCAGCAGATCGGGGCGCTGCGGCAGCTGGCCACCGAGGCCGGGGCGGCAGCCTATTCCGTGGGCATGATCGGTGCCGCCAAGACGCAGGATGTAGAGCGGACCATCAAAGGCTTGTTGCAGACCGGAAAGGCCAAGACCTATGACGAAGCCCGTGCCATCGTTCTGAACCGGATCTACAAGTCCATGTTTACGGACACCGGGCGGGACAGCGGGACGGTGGATACCACCTCCACAGTGGATACGTCCTCCACCACATCGTCCACGGGAAAATCCACCAAGGATGCGGAACTGGAACGGCTGAAGGACATTGTATCCCTGCGGAAGTCGGAGCTTTCCCTCATGCAGGAGCGTGGGGACAGCACGGCGGACCAGATCGACAAGATGAGGCAGATCCAGGCGGCGCTCCACGCACAGGCGGAGTATATGCGGCGGATCGGGGCCAGTCAGGCGGACATCAACGCCCTGTCCACGGAGCACTGGAAGATCACCAAGCAGATTCAGGAACTGCAAAAAGATCTTTGGGACGAACTGGAAGATGCCGTTAACAAAAAGCTGGAAGAAGCGGCAGATGCCCGTGACAAACAGGTTGACGCCATCGACAAGCAGATCGCGGCGCTGAAGGATGCCAAGCAGGCCGAGGACGAAGCCCTGAAACTGGAACAGCTGAAGGCGGCGGTGCTGGAAAAGCAGAACGCCTTGCTGGAAGCCCAGAAGGAACGGACGGTGCGGGTATTCAACGCCGCCACCGGCCAGTGGGAGTGGGAAGCCAACGCCTCGTCCGTGAAGTCTGCGCAGGACGCCTATGAAAAGGCCAAGGAGGACTTGGCGGAGTACGAGCGGGAGTTGGCCCTTCAGCGGGAAATTGACGAACTGGAAGCCAAGAAAACCCTGATCGAAGAAACCTACAACACCCTGAAAGCCGAGTGGAAGCGGATCACGGACAGTTTGCAGGAACCCACCCGGACCATTGATGACATTCTCAGCGACATTGCCAGAAACGGCACACCCAAGATGCGGCAGCAGGTAGAGGAGGTCAACAACCTGCTGGGCAAGCTGAACCAGTATATCGCGGGCACGGTGAACGGCGGACAGCTCCCCGGGCAGCCGGGAGAGGTTCCCGGCGTGAACGGGGCGACCGGCGTGACCGGCGGCTACCACTTCGATTACACGAAGAATCCGGGCGGCGGCTGGACGCAGACGGAGATGAACGAAGGGTTCATTCCCGCCGGGTCCTCCGGCTGGAAGCTGGCGGACGGCAGCGACGCCAACCTGAACTTTAAGGACACAACGTTTTACGGGAAAGGAACGAAGGGAAAGTACACCGGCCCGGATACCAGCCGGGATGAAAAACTGGCGGGTAAAACGGTTGAGAAAAACGGCTATGTGATCACCTATGACGAACTTGGCTATGTGGTTTCCGCGACCAATGTCCATAAAGGAGCGGCCCGCGATGACCTGTCGGGAATTTACACCAAGGTAGATGCAAATGGAAATGAAATGCACTACGTTGGCTATGACAAGAACGTGGATTACAACCTTGCCATCAAGCAGGCCAAGGAAGCCGGAGCCGGACCGGGAGTAATCAAGCAGTTAGAGACGGAGCGGCAGAACAAGATCAACGCCATGTACGGCGGGGTAGACCCGAATAAGGGCGGCAAACCATCCGGCGGCAGTTCTTCCGGAAGCAGTTCTTCCGGCGGCGGTTCTTCTTCCTCCAAAAACAATTCCTCCGGTTCTTCCGGCAAGGGCTATGACAGCAACGTGGACTACTCTCTGGCCATCAAGAACGCAGAGAAGAATGGAGCCAGTCAGGCTACCATCGACAAGCTGAAATCGGAACGGCAGAACAAGATCAACGATAAGTACGGCGGCAAGGACCCGTACAAGAAGTACGATTCCGGCGGCATCCTGCGTGGGCTGGGCGGCATCAAGGCCACCAGTCAGGACGAGATCGTGATTCCCCCGCTGCTGGCGGAAAAGATGCTGGAACCCAGCGCGGACAGCACCTTCCAGAAGCGGATGAGCGAACTTGGGTGGCTGTACGGCGCGGCGGAGCGGGGCGGCACCATGCCGGGAAAGACGGTAATGAGCCGGACCAGCTATGACCACTACGGAGACAGTTACAGCGTAAACGGCGTTCAGATCGGGGCGGAGGCGGCCAACCGCCTGACCGTTGCGCAGGTCATGCAGGCATTGAACCACGGGGCCGGGAATTTGGGCCTCTACAAGAATTAAGGGAGGCGGGCGCATGGCATTATTCCAACCAACGAATATTTATCCCTCGTCCCTTGGGGAACTGGGAAACGGCACGGTGGACATTACAAAGCCGCTGGCGGTGAGCTGGCAGGTGAACGGCAACTCCGCTATGCTCGCGTTTTCCCTGACGATCTGCAAAAACGATGCGGCGTCCACGCAGGTATATTCCACCGGGAAACTGACGGCGGGGTGCCCCTTCTACGGGACGGACTACGCGGGAAACACCATGCTATTCACCTACACCATACCGGCCAGCGCACTGAGCGGGGCCGGGATGGTAAACGGACAGCAGTACAAGCTCATTATCAAGCAATGGTGGGGGGAGACGGATGCGGAAAGCGTGACCCAAAGGAGCGCATCGGTCTTTCTCACCCGGACGGCCCCGGTTCTGACCGTGGCCGCCATCCCCTCGCCCCTGACGGTGCGGAAGTACGCATTTACGGCGGCCTATTCTCAGGCGCAGGGTGACACGCTGAACTGGGTGCGGTGGACGCTGCGGGCAGGGAACAGCGAAGAGGTCCTCTATGACAGCGGGCGCATTTACGGCACGGCGGAACTGCGGATGGAGTATGACGGCCTGTTTTCCGACACGGATTACGCCGTCCGCTGTCAGGTGCAGACGGAAAACGGCGTTCAGGCGGACACAGGCTGGGTGAGCTTCCGGGTGGCCTACGATACCACGGAAGTCTCCGGCGCGGTGGTAGCGTGTCCCAACTGCAAGAAATCCGGTATCCGGGTAAGCTGGCCGGGGCTGTACTCCATCCCCGGAAATGCCGCGGGCAGTACGTCGATTTCCGGGGGAAAGCTGAGCATCGGAAGCGGCGGCAGCGTCACATGGAACGAGGTGACGGGTCAGCCCATGAGCTACCCGCAGCCGTGGAGTCTTGTGTGGAGCGGAACGGTGGACGTGACGCGGGACAACCCCATTGTGACCATCGGCATGGGAGATACCTCAGCGGTGCTTTCACTGGGCAAGAGCGGCGGCAAACTGACGGTGGGGGGCAGCACGGTTTGGAGTCAGGCCCTTCCGTGGCTGCGAGAGACAGACCGATTTACAGTGGTCATTTCAAACGGGCGGGTGTATCTGCGGCAGATCACGCTGGTGGGCGGCATTTATCCCCTGACCACCCTGTTCCCGTCCGTCACTTTGTTCCCCATTCAGGAACACGAGGAATTGCGAGTCTTTACCGGAACGGCAGACCTGACGGGCAGAACGATCACATCGCTGACGCTGGGCGGCGTGCAGACCTGTGATTATCTGTGGGTAGACGGGGAAATCCTTTCTGACGGCGTGCTCGGCGAGATACTGAGCTTTCAAGGGTGGACACCGGGGGCGTTTTCCGGAAACACGCTGTTTCAGACGGATTTTGCCGGCGGCGGCTTACAGGCGGGCAACCTGACCTTTGCCGGGACGCTGACGGGCTTTGCTATTTACCGCTACCACGAGGGAGACGCCACACTGGAACCGGTGGCGCAGACGCCCCTTTCGGAGCGGGCCATCTGGGACTGCAAGGCGGTGTCTCAGGATACCTACCGCTACTATATGTTCGGCCTCGGAAAAAACACGAACGGCGCGGACGTGATCGTAACCAACGCCCTGATCTCCGACGCGGTGACGCCCATCTTCTGGGACTGGACGGTTCTGCAATGCACCAAGGACGCAGAAGGCGCCTATCACCCAGCGGCCATCTTCCGGTTTGCGCTGAACGTGGCCAGCGGCGGGATCAGCAACAACAACACCCCCGGCGTGCTGAGCAACTTCACCCGGTATCCCACGGTGCAGAGTTCCCCAAGCGATTACCGCTCCGGGACGCTCTCAGCGGCCATAGGACACGTTTTGCCCAGTGGGGAGTATACGGACACCAACAAGGTGCGGGACGCCGTGTACGCCCTCTCAACCACGCAAGACACCCTGTTTCTGAAAGACCGGCGGGGAGACCTGTGGCAGATCCGGACGGGCGGGGCCATTTCCATGAGCACCATGGACGGCAGCCGACAGCAGGTGCAGACGGTGACGCTTCCGTGGGTGGAGATCGGTTCCGCGGATGGGGCGCGTATCCTGCTCACATCCAGCGACGCTTTGTTTGCATAAAAGGGAGGCGATGCAGAGATGACCCAAGCGGAACGGATGAACGATTACCGCAAGATGCTGCGCCGGCCTTTTACCAAACTGTGCCGCCTGCGGTTTTTACAGCCGGACGGCTCCACGGCCTTCGCACTGGACAACAACCCCACGGGACGCTTCCCCGGGGCGTTTATCGCGGACGGGAGCCTGTCCGTGAATCTGAACAACGGCCAGCGGCGGACGGCTTCGGTGACGCTGGCGAATCTGGACGGCACGTTCGATTACAACATCAACCGGGTGTGGTTCGGGAACCGGATCGCACTGGATGAGGGCCTTGTGCTCAGCGACGGCACGGATTTTTACATCCAGCAGGGAGTCTTTCTGGTGAAGGACCCTGTGGAGACTCTGGAACCGGCCAAACGGACGGCCCAATACGATCTGGTGGACAAATGGTCGGACTTGGACGGAACGCTTTTCGGCTATCTGGAAGGGACCTATGAAGTGAAAGCGGGAACCAATGTCTTTGACCCCATTGCAGCCCTTTTAAAGCTGGACCGGGGAAACGGGGAACCGGTGGACAACGTGCCGCCGGTATTCACGGAATATTATAACGGCAAGACGCAGACCTTGCCCGACGGCTCTACGGCCAAGCTGACGGACGCACCCTACACCCTGCGGGTGGACAGCGACAACGGAAGCTATGCGGACGTGTGTCTCGGCCTTGCGGAAATGCTGGCGGCGTGGATCGGGTACGATGCCTCCGGCGCACTGCGGATCGATCCCTCTCAGGATGACATTTTGGACAGCGACAAGCCGCTGGCGTGGCAGTTCTCCCAAAGCGAGGCGGAGCTGCTGGGGACGGAGTACACAGAGAAGAACACGGAAGTGTACAACGATTTCATCGTAGTGGGAGAGGCCGTGAACAACAGCCCACAGGTGGCGGCGCGGGCACAGAATCTGGACCCGGCCAGCAGCACGAATGTAAGTCGGATTGGACGCAAAACCGTGCGCTACCGGGCGGCTGGCTATTCCACGAAAAGACAGTGCGAGGACTTGGCTGTGTGGAAACTGAAACGGTCCGCGGCACTGCAAAAGTCCGTCTCGGTTTCGTGCAGTCAGATCATGCACCTAAATGAAAATGAACTCATTTCCATCGTGCGAAGCGACAAGCCGGGGTCTCCGGTGGAGCGGCATTTAGTGCAGGGGTTCACGAGGCCCCTGACATGGAGCGGCCCCATGCAGATTTCCGCCGTGTCGGTACAGGATTTCCCCACGGCCACCGTGACGGGGTGGCCCACCTGAACAGTGAAGCAGCCCAAAAGGGCACCGGATCAAAAGGAGGAACTTTTATGAAGAAGATTTGTTGCGGAAAAACGGCCGATAGTTTGGAGGTGGCGTAATGGCTTACGAAAAAACCGTGTGGGTCAACGGTCAGGCCCCGGCGCTGGATGCAGAGCATCTGAATAAAATGGAACAAGGGATTGCGGATGCGGTCAGCGTCACGCCGCAAAATCTTAGTAACGTGCAGCAACAGCAGGCGAGGGAAAATATTTTTGCTGCGCCAGCGGATAAGTTTCCGTATTTTTCCGTTAACACGGGGACTACTATGGAAAAAACATTCGAGATGCCAAGCTCTTGGAGGACATATCTTGTTATCTCAACTTATTACGAGAAGCTTGGTATATGGATGGTTTTGCCAAGTGGGAGCGTAGTTATTCCAATTGTTGACAATTCTGCTGTCACGGTAACTTGTGAACCCGGTAAAATTCATACAAAGGGCGCTCAGAATGTCACAATAATTTATCTTGGCAATTCTTGAACTTGCTTAACTTAGTTGACGGTTTAGCTTCGGCGAATGGAAAATGGAAGTGGCTGATTCGATGAACTTTTGCGTATGCTGCGGAGCGATCATCCCCGAAGTCCGTCAGGTGTGCCCAATTTGTGAGCGCCGCTGGCCGGAATTTTAAAAGGCCGGAGGATTTTTCCTCCGGCCTTTTCTTCAAAACGCAGGCCATTTCCTTTCGCAGATCGGGCAGACCTGTAAGCCCTCCGGGATGATAGCCCCACAGCAGACGCAGATGTTTTCCATAAAGGTGCCCCTTTAATCTGCCAACTTGGTGTATTTCACCGTAATACAGGCATCTGTATATCCGGCAAGATCTTCAGCAAATGTGACGATTTGAGCTGCTCCCGCCCCTGTCGCGTCAATAAGAACTACGGTATTCCAGTTCGGACCAGACCCTGCGTGGCAAGGCAAGGACAGGTTCACTCCTGAGTCGGTAGTGCATTGCCCAGTTACGGACACGATTTTATCGACAACGTTATTCGACTGGAAACTGGCCTGCTTTACGGCATTGCCCGGAAGATTCCCCATGTTTATGGTTTTCACATACACCAGCTTGCCGAGATAGCGCTCCGTGGTGCGGTATTCAGTGCCGAGGAGCATCGGCGGGTTTACCCATTCCCAAGGGTTCCAGACATTCGAAGAAACACCTATACGCTGAATAACACACTGGTCGCCGGCATTCACATTATTAGAGGCTTTTGGGAAATAGATTGTCTGCGCTACGCTACTAATGGCATCGCCGTTATCTACTCGCATTACTCCTACATGATATTTTGCTTCATCTGGCAATCCAGCCGGTTGTTTGGTCGGGGTCCAATTCCAAGTATACCAGCCCGATACTCTGATATTATCAACGTTATCGGCTTCGGTAAGCATTTTGGCTGCACCCCCCAGCCCAAACCCGCCGGGAGCAGAGTTGGCGATGCCCTGCTCGATCTTGTTGAGGTGCTCTGCATCAATCGGAGGAAATTCTCCGTTCTTCCAAACCGTCGGTGTGTATGCCATATCAGCCACGCTCCTTCCCGGCCAAACTATCGGCCG
>ERZ773229.142-NODE-142-length-78841-cov-36.859505_pt1 | contig 78841 bp, 57 predicted proteins | sample MGYA00580992_ERZ773229 | MGnify/ENA primary metagenome ERZ773229 (study PRJEB29015, sample SAMEA2737795) | human gut metagenome | biome: human gut; feature: human-associated habitat; material: faeces | place: China | collected 2012 ... | reverse complement strand
CTCGTTGAATCCATGTCATAATTACATCTACAAGATAATCCTGCTGCACCTGACTCAATTCCTTGCCCGGCTGCATTTTATGCCACTTTCGGATGCACTCTCTGCAGCATGTTGCCGTTGCGTGCTGGGCAATAAATACCGGATGACCTTTCATCGGTGTCTGCTTGCCATCATTCGCTATATATGCTGGAGCTTCCCTCTTTGCAATAAAGTCCGCAGCGTGTTGTCTGATGGTATCAAGTCCCTTCTCATTTATGTAATCAATATCTTTCTGTTTCAAGTGAAAACTGCTTCGGAACTTGGAATTATCCAGCCGCTCAAATAACTGTCTGTACCATTCATCCTTAGTCATTAAAACTTCACTACTTCCGGTTCATGTGTAAATGATGAAAATGTAGCTGTCGCATTTTTAAAATAGAACACCTCTGTATTTCCATCATCTGCTGAGTACATATTCTGTAAAGATGGATAAGCATCGAGCATAGACTGTCTTGCTTCTCTTCTGTCATCTTCTACAAGTTCTCCGGCTACACGAAGCCACTCGCCATTTTTAAATGCACAGATTCCTACCTTCGGGTTTGCGTGAATCTGCTTTGAAACATCTTTTACCTTTCCAGTCTGAATATACAGCTTTCCTTCAAAAATGTGTGCTGTTCCAAAAGGTCTAACTCTTGGCTGGTCGCCTTCAACTGTTGCCAAATAATATGTCTCTGCTTCTTTAAAAAATTTTAATACTCTTTCCATATCGTTATCCTCTCTTTTCTGCCTGCTGCTTATTTGAATAAATCAAATAGGCTGAAACTGGTCTTATGATATACCTTGTTATAAGCAGCCGTTTTAGGATTATTAATCTATCCCATACCCTTCTTTCCATATCTCGGAATCAGCGCTTTTTTAACATCTCTTTTTGCCTTTCCAGTAGTTCTCGCTTTAATTGATTTTTTAAAACTCGGTGTTCTCATTTTAAATTTCATAAAAAGCAACCTCACTCTTCTTTATAAAAGATATTTAAATCACATCTAATAAACATCTGGCATCCAACGACTACATGCCGACATATTTGAGTTTTTCTTCAAAATCCTTATCTTATCTGTAGTTTTAGATTTTTCTCATTCAATTGCCCTACGAATTTTTTCTTCTTCATTCCAGCAGAAACCTTACCAACTTTCATAAATAATCTTTCTCATACTCTACTTGTAGTACTTTTCTTTTACAGTTTCAAATTCATCCTGCGTCACAATATATAAATCACCTTTTGAACGAGTTAAGGCTACATACAATTTATTTAAAGTGACAGTTTTTAACGTCGAAACTGAAAATTTATCTTCAACCAATTTTTCAGTTGAACCGTTTAGAATAACGCATACAGCATCATATGTATCACCCTTTGAATATGACCAGTTTACCGCCCTAAATGAATAATGAGACGCATTATCATATATAAGCTTTACAATATTTTTATCATCTAATATCTCTTGTATATTTGAAGGTCTTATCACAGTTCCTTCGTTTATCCTCGCTGATTGAATCTGAATTGCAAGTTTATCCCTAATAAATGAACATATTTCTTCAGAACATCGTCTTGAATAAATCAAGGATTCCGTATCTACATCAAATCTCTCTCCACGCAATTCCTCAATAAACTCTTCATAACCAATTTCTGTTTTAGACTTCTTAAATGGTTTACCAGAATTATTCTGACCCGAGACAGAATGCTGATAGTAATCCCCTACCAATAAAATATTTTTTAGATATTTTGATAATTTTACTATCAATTCGTAATCATGTTCTCTAAAGTCCTGAAACTCATCTATAAATATATTATCAAAGAATAAATTAAGCCTCTCTGCTGCTGTCCAAACAATGGATTTTCTTCCCTGTTTAACATACATTGCTAATTCAGATAAAGTCTCACAATAATACTGTCCTCTTTCATCCATGTAGTGCTGAAGACAGTCTTTCTTTTTATAACTTTTATTAGGTACATATCTACCATTAAACTTTATTCGCTGTTGAGGCGGTTTTTTTAGAGTTATACTCGTTTTTTCAAATTTATAATTTTGACCAAAAAAATTATAAATGGTTTTTTCATATGGTCTAATAATCATATGATAAACAAATGCATCAAATGTCATTATTCTAGTTGCATCAGGAATTTTGCCATGTTCCTTCAATAGTTCATTTTGAATATTTTTAATATTTGCATGGGTAAATGCAACTATTAAGTTTTTTTGTTCAGGTTGCATCTCATGGCAAATGCGATACGTCTTACCCGCACCTGCAACCGCAAGTATTACTCGTTTAGCCATTCGATTGCCTCCTCAACATATCCAGGAATAACGAAATCTTCTTCAGAAATAAGCATCTGATACGCAGTATCCACTTTATTATTAAGCATCTTGCCCAATACTTGTCCATAATTGGTTCTATGGAAAAGGTATTCTGCCCCATCTTGAACCTGAATCATAGTATCAAGTTTTTCCTTATTGCAGTTATAAACACATGCTTCCCAAGTCCAATCTTCCATTGTTGCTCCCATAAAAACATGTTGTTTTTCATTATGCTGATTAAACTCATTTGCATCATCAATTTTAGTCTGCTCATGATCATTGTCTGTTATTACAGCTATTCTTTTACCAGTTTCTTCTGCTATCTCTAAATATCTCTTATAAGAAATACCATTGCACGAAATTATCGAAATTCCGTCATTTTCAACAGTCCTACCAGTTTTCTTTTCATAGAACTTAGGTAACAGCAAATATTCTGTAGTTCCTTCTACAAGTATTACCTTTTTTGATAATAACAGTTGCAAAAATTCATTATCATCTGCTTTTTCAAAAAATATAGAGGTTTGTGGTTCAACGTTTTTTAACGATAAATAGTGATTTTCTGCAATCCAAATTACATTTCGAAGGTTAAGCCTACTCGCAATCATATTACTATGCGTGGTTAGAATAATCTGGGAATCTTCTTCATGGTCCATTATTTGCTGAAGCATCTGCTTTAAATTCGAAAAACATAAATGATTTTCAGGCTCTTCAATCAAAATCGTATCGAGATTATCCTCGCGATTAAGCGCTATTTGCGTTTTCACTAAACTTTCCATTCCACTTCCCTTGTTTTCCAACGGAATAGAATCCTCATACACAGACACAACACTTTCTAATACCACTTTCTTATTATCTATTCCAAATCGTCTCCTAGCATCTATATCAGGAAGATTTACGTCTTCGAAAGATGTACTCAGTTTTTCTCTAAATGCATTCTTAGCTTTAAGTTTAGTATCATTACTGTAAAGATTTGAAAATAGTGCTCTATTAAAATAGTTAAATGCAGACGACTTTGATGTTTCTGACGTATCAATAAACAAATTCTTTATTGGTCTCTTAGCTACCTTATATGGTAAATTGGCATACGTTTGCCATGTCAAAGAATAGTACTCATATGGTATTTTCCCATTGTTAATAGAATCTGCTAATTCCTCAGAAAAATCTTCATCAAATTTACATTCAAATCTTATTCCATACTTCTCTTCACCACGATTACCATTTACATGATTTTCTCCATAAAAATCAATAAATCGCGGTGTATTATCAAGTTCAAAATCAACTTCGATCATTATCCTCGGTAATGTAGCTACGTTAGGATTATTTTGAAAAGCTCTAACGTTTTCCAAATTAAACAAATCTTGCAAAACAGACTTGTCGGCATTCCAGTACAGTTGATTTAGTACTATTCTAATAGCCTCTAATATTGTACTTTTTCCTGCTTCATTTTCGCCCACCAAAATACTCAAGTGCTCATTAAACTCTATCTTAAAGTGTTCAAAACGCTTTAACCCATCAATATATAATGTCTTTACATATCCCATTTCCAGTCTCCAATCTAAAATGTTATAAAAAGATAATCCTACACAATCAATTCACTCAATCCGCCATAACAAGTCACACAGGCGCTCTTTCTTGCTCTCGTAAGTGCAACATAAAGCAAGCATTTCTCACCTGTTCTAAATTCTTCCAGAGAAATATCATCCTCAAAATCAGCCCTTGTTCCAAAAGGGAGAACCTTTTTATTTACTGCTACTGCAAATACATAATCAAACTCAAGACCTTTTACTCTATGCATAGTCGCTATTCTTACACCTTCAAAAGTTCGGTCATCCGTCTTGTTTGCTTTGATTTCAAAGGACTTAATTCCTGCCCTCTGTAATCCAGCAATATAGCTATCTAGCAGCTTATGTGTTCTTGCTACAATACAGATATTTTTCTGCTCTACGCCTGCTGTTTCCAGTTCATGAATTTTACTAACCAGATAATCAAGTTCTTCCTCCGGAGTAGCAAATTCCTTAATTTCAGGCTTATCCCCATGAGTAAGTGACTGACAGCCTTTACCATTGTCATAATCATCATCTAAATCATCAAAAGATACCCCATTAAGCAATCCAAATGCAAACTTGCGGATTTCCTCAGTTGTTCTGTAATTGATTCTCAAGTAGCTGCTTCTTCCGCGGACATTAATTCCACATTTTGAAAGTACTGCCTTATTTCTATATATTCTCTGATGTGAATCACCCACAATAAAAATATCATTCCGGTGCTCATCACCTGCAAGTGATCTAAGTAACCTATATGCACTTGGGCTTAGATCCTGAGCTTCATCAACGATAATTGATGTGTATTGACCTGTAAGCTTCTTATTTTCAAGGATCTTACGGCATTCATACATAGCTGTCTCAACATCTCGCTGTAGTTTTTCGTTCATTATATTTTGATATTCATCAAACACATCCCATATTTGCATACGAACTTTTCTATCAAGGCGTACTCCTCTACCAATTCTTGAAGCTTTGCAGTAAGATACTTTGTCATATACTTCCTGTGCCTGGACAACCTTAACCCACTCATCCTTATAGAAGTTTTCTACAAAGTTTAAGTCGCCACCTGCTATAGCAATAGCATCTCTCCATGCCTTGTCCACTTCTTCGTCGTAAACAATCTGATACTCATATCCTTGTCTACGCAAAAAATTAGAAACCCACGCATCAAGATTAATAATATCTATTCTCTTCATTTCCTCAGCAGTGCATATTTTTCTAAGGTTATCTTTTATATCTTCCGCCAAATTCTTGGTGTAAGTTGTAAATAGAATCTTTTCATCCGATTCTAAATTGGATGCAAGCATTTTTGCTCTATGCATCGCAACAACAGTTTTACCAGTACCAGCTCCGCCTAATACTCTCGCAGGTCCATTAAAGTTTTTTTCCACAACCTTACGCTGTGTTGGATGGAGAAAGATTCTCCATTTTTCAAGTGGCTCTTGCATAATTGCCTGAAGTTCTTCCTCTCCCTCGACAATAACAAAGCTTTTCCTACTTGTATCAGTTTGTAGAGCTGCTGCAAAATCATTTTCTTTGACTTCAACTTTCTCTGTCTCTGGATATAGTGTGTCCAATACTTCTTCAACCGAAAATCCGTTTCCAAGCCATTCAAGCCCTTCAAAAGCTTCTTCCGGAATCGCAGCTTTCAGTGAATGAAGACCTTCTAATGTCTTGATTGCTTTAATCATAGGAAGTTGTTCTTCCGGAAGACCTATTTTTTCAAACACTTCATCTGAGATATTTGCAAATAATGCCGGCTCATCAATTGCCTTTTGTTCCTCAATAACTTCCTGCACATCAAAAATCTGTACACTACCTGTAAGCTTGTTTATTGAGCATTTTTTTCTCTTCGCCCAAGCATATGCCTCATCATGATGATCCACCCAAAGCAAAATATAAACATTGCTTTCCGGTTCACGCACAACAATTCCCCTGTAAGTATCATCAATCCTCACAGAGCAAATGTTCTTGTCAATCCCTTCATTAATCTTTTCAAAGTTAATTCCCGGATGCATAGGATCATTTCTAAATTTATTGAAAAACTCAGTTACTTTTCCCTGCTTCTGTCTTGGTAGTGCTGCGTATGCAGTTAAAAAATCAGTCGAAATAGCTACAGTTGGCTTATTATTCATTTACAGTTCCTCCAAATACATTGATGTTAATTTCTTCACTACTTAGCAGTACTGTCCAGCCTTTACCCTTAAATATATCCATGTACTCTTCTTGCTCCGGTAAAAGCCAGACAATTTTTTTATATTCCCAGACCATTTCGGCTTCCGCTATAGTTGCTCCAGATGATTCATCTGATAACTCAAAGCCTACAACGCTTGGAGCAGGGACTCCATTATGATACATCTCTGTAGCGCATGTTATTGCGATATCATCTATGAACTCATCCATGATATCATTCCACTTCTCATCAACTACAACATCCGTACCTAACGCTACCTCTGGTGCATCTTCCTCTGCAATAATTGTTCCAAGATTACTGTATATAGCCTTGCTTATTCCGAGCTTAGACAAGAAAATTGCAGTACTATTAAATTGCATAACATTTGCAAAATGCCAGAATCCATTCCAATCCGATTCATATTTATCCGTTCTTGAATCAGGAACATCATCAATGATTGCAACTATTTTCAATGGAGCTCCCATTCTCATGCCTGTCATTTCAGCCAGAGAAACTTCCGCCAGTACATCTATATTTCCCATCTCCTGTCTAGGACGCCATGTTCCGAAAATAGCTTGTCCAAAATCATCCACATCATCCAAAGAACCGATTGCATTAAGCACTGACTTCCATTTACTACTCCACTCACTGTATAAAACCTTATTTGTCATCTGAGTCGCTTCGACTATTGACATCGCAAATGATCTTGCGTGTGTAACAAATAAATCTTCTGCATTTGGAATAGATAAATAGTCAATTAATAGTTCAAATCCATTTTCTTTTTCAGGATTAATGGATTCAGCATTTGCACTCTTTACTGCCGGCTTATATACTTTTCCAGATGGCATTTTCACAGAATTCAGCGTTTCAGTTCGATAGTCTCCCTGACTTTTAAATACATTATGTACATCCTTATATGTAAGTGACCAAACTCTATACTTTCGAGAAAACATAATAGCCATACGCTTTAGGGTGTCTTCCTCTACGATATCCTTGTGATAGTAATAACCATCTGTAAAGACAGCTATAGGTTTCTGATTGCCCGTCGTTCTCTTTGGCCTGATTACAAAGTCAGGTCGAGACTTTACCGAAATACCCATAGATGCATCGAAGTCAACCTGTGGTTCGATTGTCCATAAGCTTTCACCAACTTGAAGAGAATACCCTTCTTTCTCATTAACCAATGTCTTATGAATTCTAATTGGTCGTTCTGCGGTACTCAGCTTTTCAAAAGCACCAACAAATTCTCTTTCTAGTTCGCTGTCAAACAAATGATTTGTATCTACTTGTGCAAGTTTTTTAATCTCAGTTCTATTCTCTTTTCCACTTAAAATTGTCTTCAAAAGTGTTATTGCCGAATTTCTTGAGATTTCACCAATATGCTGGCTCTGTCTATAGGCATATAAACACTTATAGCATCCATCTTTCTGCGGGTCGTCATTACAGCTACAATGCTCCATCGTCTCCAATGCACCTTCAAAAACATCTATAATGCCATTCTTCTCATTCATAAGTTGCTTCAGATAGCCTGTTCCACCAGGTACAGAATCATATATTACTAGGTACTGCTTCCTATAATCAGCCTCAGGAACTGGAACTTCACTTATAGTTGCTCTTAAGTGATCCACATTGCCAAATTTCTTCTTCATTCCAAGCATAAATGCGGCAACAAACGATTCTACTCTCACATTTGTAGCATCCATTGTTGTAGCAGGAATTAAGAGACGTAATGCTTCCGTCTCAAACTCTCTATACAAGAAAAGACACTCTTCAAATGGATCTGTAACAATGGTATTATCTTTTACCATCTTGCAAAAACGGGAGTGCTTAGGTTTTTCCCCCTGCGCCTGAATTTTTCCGCAATACTTACAGATAGTGAAACCTTTTCTAACGCCTTCATGTCCGGCAACAAGTAATTTGTCTCCAGTAATTGATTGTTCGCCGAAGTTAATCTCACGCATCGTTGCCTTTTGAAGAAACTCATAGCCCCACTTAAACTCTTTGTTATCCATTTCAAAAGCCTGAATAACATCTTTATCTTCATCTACGTCAACCAGAAGTTCCTTATCATAGAACATAGATGTACGATCTTCGCTGTCATCACCGATTTGGCTTTCTTCCTCCTTCATATTGGAATACACCATCTGAACCTTAAACATTGAACGAACCTGCCCAGCATCTGCCCACCCCGGATTTCCACATTTAGGGCATACATGCGCAGGAGTACTAGAGTCCTCAATTGAAGCATGAGAGCAGTTCGGGCATAATCTCCATGGTTCAACTTTAGCAGTATTAATATCCACCTGATCAATCGTAAGCTTATGTCCGCCTGCGTAAAAACTATTTAAAGGCGCAAACTCGCTGATTGCAGACGAAGCAGACCTATTGTATTCATAGGTCGTACTCTCATATTTATTCTTCTCTCTATCGTTCTCGTCTTTTTCAACCCTGGTAAGAACTGCCTTTAATACTATTCCAACTTCTGGGAATGCATAGTTTGGCAATAATCCCGCATCAGAAAGGAAGTTGAAAACATTCTTCTCATTAATCTTTGCAACAACGCTTGTCCAAGCAGCACGTTCTGCTTTCAATTCTTTAATCTGTTCATCATAAGATGAATCCTGTGGCTTGTCTTCAAGAGTTTTAATCATCTTGTTAAGTTCTTTTATACTGCTCTGAATGCCATCTCGCTGTTTCTTTAAATCATAAAATTCATTGTAAATCTTTATATGCATAGGGCTGTTAGTTGTTCCTTCTCCCATAGCAAATGCTTTAATATCCTTAATTGAGTTCTCATCAAGACCATCTTGATTTCCCGGATTTACAGAGAATGTCTGGATAAACATTCTAACAAGCCTTGCCATGTTATTCTGAACATAGTAAAGGAAGTTATTCGGGAATCGATCTTTTGAGGTCTCATTCAATTTAGCTAAGCATTGACTTACTTTGTCCGGAACCATCGCAGTTCCGGATTTAACCCAGCAGTCCATGCAATAAGCAGTAAACTGTCTTGCTAGAACTGCTGATGCTTTTAGGAAAACCTTTGGTGGTTCAACAGCACCTGCTATCATTTCCATCGGATCTTGATAGAAGTAAAGATCATGAGGTCTTGCATTTGCAATTGCAACTGTAAGTGCATTACCATCTTTACGTCCACCACGTCCTGCTCTTTGGGCATAATTTGCCTGTGCTGGTGGTATGGAACTAAGGATAACCGTAGACAAGTCTCCAATATCAATACCCATTTCAAGAGTAGGTGTACAAGACAGAAGATTGGGATCCCATGGCTTTTGTTTGTCTTTGGATTTTTTGAATTCTTGCTCTAAATTCTCACGATCATCTCGTTCAAGCAAACCTGTATGCTCCTTTGCCACAATACGAACAAGCTCACCCTGACTATATAATTTACCGTAAAAATCCAACCCTTTATCTTCTGCGATATGCATGTGTCCATTGCAATCATTTCTTGTACAACAAGCACCCTCAAACAGCTCTGCGTCTGATTCTGACATAGAAATTTGTGTACCACACTCATCACATACAAGCTGTTTCACTTTGCTAGTTACCTTACATTTTTCAGGATTAATTGACCAAACATCTATGTTATCCGGAGTTTCTACCTTATCCAAAACTCCTGCTTTAGTCAGTTCCTCAAGAATAATCTTCATGATATCAGCAGAATCTGATTCTAATGAAAACATTGGAAGATACTTATTAATCCACTTTGAATACCATGACTTGCTCTCAATACAATCAAATCCCTTTAGTTTCTTAGATCCACGATTGATGGCAACGAACTTAGGGACATTAAGTCCTCTATTTACTCCAGGAAGCCATTTTTTACGTTCATTAGAAAGATGATAATAGTTGGCTCCATTATTAATAAATTGCTCAAAAGCATAGTAAGTAAAGGCACCATTGGTTTTCATCTGATATAAAACACCTAGTACCATCCTTGTAAATGTTTCTACATCTGCGCTCTGTAGTCTACCTACTTCGTTCGCAACTCTTTCCATTATTCCCGGAATCGCTTTTTCGTACTCAAAAGAAAGCACCGAACATCCAGCCTTTTCAAGAGTTCTACCGATTCTTGAAAGGATTCCGTACTCCATGAGGATTTCGTATTTAAATCTCTGCTCTACAAAGCTTAACAGAGTTGCTGCATCTTCATCTTTACGAAGTGTACCTTCATTGCACATTCTCTCGTATGCACGCATCCATGTAAGATTTGCAGGTATAAAATTGGCAACAAAATAATCGTCACCAAGATAATTCTTCCAGTAAGAAACAACTCTCTGAATAAACTCATCAAAAGAGTATTCTTCAGAATCATTGTTAATAAACTGAGTTATTGCGGTTCTGAGTCCAAACTTCCAAGTTCTTGAATTGTAGAATCCTGCATGATGAGCGGCATCCTGAACATTATCAGTAAACGCTAAAAGTTTCTTATCATCATTGAACTTTGACGCATACAGCTCAGATATTCCTGCACTTATAGCAGTTGCACTTCTTAAACCAATAAGAGACATTGTTCCTTTACCATTACAGAACGGACACTTATAAGCCTTAGAATTATTTCTACCTTCCGTCTTTAAATCTGGTACCCAAACAGGAATTGTTTTATGTCCATTCGAACAAAGAGTTCTGTTTGGCTCATCAAACATAATCTCCATACATTCTGGGCATAACCTCATGCGATTATTAAGATTAAATGCTTCTTCTCCTTCCTTATGTGGGAACATTATTCTCACCTTGGAGTCGCCGGAGAAGAATGCATTGTAAAACGCTCTAATATCTCTTATTTCTACACTGCCATTATCCTCTACAGATGCCCAACCGGTCTGTCCGCACTCGCGACAATTGATTACTGGCAAATAATGTTTGGCCTGATGTTCATTAAGATCTGTTGAAAGCGCATATTTAATATCCTTCTGTGCCACTTCACCAACAAGTCTTCTTAACTCTCGCATCCATACTTGAACCTGAACATTTAAAAACGGACGCAGTTTGCCCGTTGATGTTCTCGTTCTCGCATGAGAAATTAAAGCATACAGAGCATCAATAACGATGCAAGCAAGTTCTTCCCCTAGCTCACCCAATAATGGGAATCTCTTGATCAGATTTTCATATGCAAAAGAATTCTGCATATATGAGCCCTTTGCTTCAGCAATAATACTCTGAGTAAAATTATGATGCATAAACTTCTTTCCAAGCTCAACCCTTGCATCATCACTCATAATATTCTCAATTGCTATACCATCTTGTAACCAGCACTCTGCTGCTGCATAAAGATACTCTTTCTCATCTTCTCCTGAAGATAATTCCTTTACTCGAAGTGCTTCCTCTCTTGAAGGTACTTTATAATCGGTTACATCATATCCAGCAAAGAACTCTTCTGAAGACAAACGATCCTCAGTGATGACCGCATCCTCATCAAATATTTCACCAAAAACATCCGCAGCATATTCTCGAATACTCTTTGCACTGTCTTTCGCGCCCATTGTCGCAGAAGTTCCGATACAACAAATCTGTCCAGGCAACACATTAAGACGCGCTTTTAATCTTCTAAGAAGGCACGCCAAATCTGTTCCCTGAGCCCCATCAAAAGTATGAAGTTCATCAACAGCAATGTACTTTAGTGTATCCGGAAGGTTATTTTTCCATAGTTCAGCATCCTTAGGTCTAACTAAGAGATAATCCAACATCTTATAGTTAGTCATAAGAATATCTGGTGGTGCTGCAAGGAGCGTCTCGTGATCTGTAATAACTTTATCCGGGAGCATCATCTTTGCAGATGAATGCTCCTGACCTCCAACATACATTCCGACACGGATTCCAGCAGTCTTGAGTTCTTCACTACCATCAACCAACTCCGCAATACGCTTCGCCTGATCTGAAGCCAAAGCATTCATCGGGTAAATAATCAACGCCTTAATTCCCTTTTCACCACGATGCTTATAGCAATATTCAAGAATAGGATACAGAAAACACTCTGTTTTACCAGAACCTGTTCCTGTCGCAATCAACGTAGATCTACCATCTTCACCCGTCAGACGTTCAAAAGCTCTTTGCTGATGGACATATGGACTAAACGGCTGATGAATCGCCTCAAATAAATTTTTATCACCCTCGTAAACACGGAAAGGCAAGCGCACTGCTACATATGGTTCATGAAACACTGCATCTTTCGTATTTAACATATTCCTAATAGAACCTTTAAATATCGGGTTGGTTATAGGAAATGATGTATCAATATAATCAATCAGGCCTTCCTGATATTGTCTCGCAAGAATTGATGGTAACATTTTTTATCCTCCCAACTATGTTAACCATGAAATTTCTTTTCAAAATTAAACCATATTTCTTCATAATCCTTCATACGATCACAATAATCAAATGGTGCCGTATATTCTATCTTCCTCTCTATTGGTCCATTTTTAACGGTATCATCTACAACTGTGACCGTATATACCCCTGATTTCATGTCTCGTATTTCTTCAAATTCTGCTCTTGAAACCCCAACTCCAACCATACTTCTATTATTTGTAAACACTATTTTCCCTTTAGCATCATACCAAGTATCTGATTCATATGATTGTAAAACTGGGAACTGTATACTATATGCCGTTTTAAGTTGTTCTAATGTCATTCCAATTGCCATGGCTACTAGAACATCTATCTCAACAAGTGCTTCTCGCCTTTCATAATCTGTTCTCAGTGGATATTTTTCATTCCATACATCACACAGACTAGAAAATGTTTTATTTGATAGTCTTAGATCATCCTTTCCCCATGACAGGTTTCTGTATTCTTCATTCCACTCTTGCATCCATAAATCGGCGTAATCCGTCGTTAAACAGTTTAACAGTAAAGCTCTACTACCTATATCTAGCGAAAACTCCGTATTATCTAACACCGGAAATGCAGAAAACACATTGTAACAACCATTTGATTTTCCAGTAACTTTTAAATAAAAATCAAATGGTAAAGAAGCCATAGCACCAGCCATTACTGATATATTCTTTTTAAACGTCATACTATATATTCCATCTATATGAGATACACCTGGTGAAAGAATTGCCGCAATAAGCGTTCTTTCTCCGCTCAAATTCAACATCTTTCTCATTCCAATTCTGTAAGATGATGTATATTTACCTCCCCATGGCAAATCAATAATATTAGAAATATACTCTTGTTCATCGCATTTTCTCTTATAGTTGCAACGGGCAAGATAATCCTTTGGCATATTCTCTAAATCAATAATGTCATAATCGCTATTTAAAACGCACTCCCTCCTTGATGTTTTAAACCTTGGATTAGCCACACCAATATGCGGCCCTGAAATAATACTGTCACAGCAAGAATCCGGAAAATGCACATTTCTCTCGATTATCCCTCTCTTTGAATCAGCTGCTTCAAAGAACATTACCGCATAAGCTATTTCATCAGCAGCGTAATTGGCAATTGTATAAGCCTGAGTTGCAAATCTTTTGAGGATATCTATGAATTCTTGTGTATGAATTACTGGGAGTCTAGCCTCTTGCCATTTTTCATTGTCATCAAACAATTTTGCAAACAGTAATAGTTCGTTTTTTCCTATATGAAGAATTCTCGATGTATGGCCTTTAGTACACCATCCATTTTCATCTTTGATTCCTGGTACATTTCCAACCTCAACTGACTCATAAGATTCTTCAATTGTATTTGTCGAAAACAAATTGGCAATTGACTCAAACATATCACTTTCATCATTTGAATATACGTTAAGGCTATAACACATATGGTGATCAACCTCAGGAAATAGCTTTAATTCATTTGTAAATTGAAAATGATACTTTAAACGAGGATATAACGCTCTTCTAAGTTTTCCTCCTTTAGGGTCATCATATACTCCGTCCGGATGAACAAATGCTGAAACACCTTTATCTCCACCAATCATCCATGCCAAAGGAAGGAAACACTTAAACAAATTTGTCTTCATACCTGCTAACACACTGTAATTTTGGATTGCACATACATAACTCTGAGTGCTTGCTGTAGAAATATATTCTGACAAATATTGTTGATAATTGTCTTTATCATCCAATAATCCACTTCTTTTATCAGCAACTTCTGCTACAGACATCTTTCTAATCTCAAATAGAGGATTTTTTTCTGAAAGAATTCCTTGTTCATTCCACAACAAAAGAATCCAAGGCGGATTACCAATAACAAGATCAAATCCACCTCTTCCCTCAAAAATATCTGCAAATTCCAGTTCCCAATGCTGAAACTTTTGCTCCATCGCTATTTCATTGGCAATTGCGAGCCTTTCGCTTCGTTCGCGCAAATTATCAAGACAAACTACACCTAAATCTTTATACTGAGCCTTAAACTCAAGTGCTAATTGGTCACCTTCTGTAACATACTTCAGGCCAGAACCATCCTCTTCAAACTTAAACACCATCTGACCACTAGAATTGACATTAACCGCGCGGATATCTCCTTCAAGTATCAACGACATATCAAAGAAAAACTCTTGTCTTGATGGCAATAAATCAGCTTTATCAATTGGCCAAAACCAAAGAGCACACCAATAATCCATAGCAGCTTTTAAACGTGCATATGGGCCTGCATTCTTAGCTTTTTCAGACTTAAATAGTTTTTTATAAATCTCATCCTTTTCCCTAATTGATTTATGTGATTCCTCACCTGATTCTTCATGACCATAAACACTTAGAGGCTCATATGTTGCTTCTTCAATCTTTTTTCGCTCATCTGCAGTAAGCTTCCACAATTTATCAATACTTTCTGACAACCTTAGAACAGTCTTTAATTCATCATCGTCAAATTTTGATGTAAAGTCCTTATTCCAAGATTTAAGCTTTTTTATATTCTCAGGTTCCAGACTTTTTATAACTTTATCCGAATAATTAGCCATTCCAGGATCGCCCAAAAGGAAATGATATATTTCCTTTGTATGCTCATGCTGTCCCTTCTTAGTACGCTCTTCTCCTGGCATGATTCTTCTTGGAGCTTTGTCGTACCATTTACCAGTCTCTAATGCTGACTGTGAATATACCTGTCTTCTTGCTCCAATTAATGAATTACCATTTACAAGCTGAGTACCAAACCAAGGTACATAAGCACCTTTATAAATGGTATTTAGCCACAACGAAACCTCCGCTAACTCAACAGCTACCGGATTCAAATCACAACCATATACATTTCTATCAGCAATAAACATTTTTACTTTCTGCAGTTCTTCAAAACGTTTATCATAACTTATTGTCTCGCCAAGTTCTTCCTGTTTCTTTGTAAGATATGCTTCTGCAAGCTGGTTAATAGCTTCATTCAAGAATGCGGCACTTCCCATCGCAGGCTCACAAACCGTGAGATGTAAAATTTCATCCGCAGTCTTATCTTTCAAAAGCTCTTTAAGAGCATACTTAACAAGGCACTTAGTAAGCACCTCAGGAGTATAGTATGATGCCGACTTCTCACGTTCTCTTCCAGCGAGTCGATAAATAAAGGTTCCCTTCTCATACATTCGAAGTTGCCCTTTCTTCTCTCCAGACTCATATCGAACACGTTCTGTCTTCTCATCATAATTTTCCAATTCATTTTCTTTTACAAAATATCCAACATCTAATTCGTTAAATTTATCCCCGGCTCTCTTAACTTCATACAAATCTTCCTTTGCAATAAATCCTCTGTAACTAAGAAGTGCCTCATACACTGCACCCATCTGGTTAATTCCAAGCGCAGAATAAGAAATCCTTCCCTTTCTCTCTTTAGAATTTCTTGGTCTTGATATGCTCATCAGATCAACAATCTGAAGCATTGCGCAGTTTCTTAGTCTGGCTTTCGTAATAAGCTTTGTGTATTCCGGATCAAATATGTGTGCCTTTAATGCTTCAATGGTAAATGCATCATGCATTGAAGTTTTCTCAATTTCAATTGCTTTCTTATACTCTTCCAAGTTTTCAGGATAACCAAAATAAGTCATATGAAAAAGCTTTTTAAGAGTATCATCAATGTAATATCCCTCTAATAATACTTCGCTATCTTCCTTTACTTGATCACACACATCACGTAATCCTTCAAGAGAATATCCCTGCACGTATGTCTGAGACTTCATAGGTGCATAACCAAGTTCTGGTCTTGCCTCGATAAAAAGCATAAAGAGAAAACGATACATATATCTAAGACATTCCAAAGTAAGTTCAGATGCATCTACAGGATTTTCTTCCAGATTAATTTTCTGTCTTGTTTTCATATCATAGATAACTTCATTGCCAAGTATCTCTATGCTTTCTCTTAAAGCATACTTAAGCGCATCAGAAACACCAGCACTATGTTTATGTGAGTTTTCATCCAAACTATCTAATACGATTGTACCATCAGCCGGACACAGACTCTCCTTATGAAGCAGAACAGTCATTGCCATAAATGTTGACTCCTCATGTCTGCTATAAATATCTTCCATCATGAACTGGAGATATCTCTTTTCATTCCATTTGTTTCTATCGATTAACGCAATCTGATTGATTCCAAATAACAAGATGAATCTAGGAGCCTCCTCGCCCGCGAAGAATAGCTTTGCAAGAATCTCATCATTCACAATATCAACAGATGCACCATTTTCATCCTCATCATCACTCTTTTCAAAAATATACCCCTGAAGAATATCGTCATCACGTTCTGCTGCAACAGATAAAAAAGCCCACAATAAAGGTGCTCCATTTGCTTTCGTTACTTCATGAAAGATAGGAACATTTAATCCATCCGCAACTTCTTCTAAAACACTATTTATAGATTCATATCCCAGTGCCTTTAAATACAGAGTCGCAAGCTCCTTAATCATCGGTTTGCTCGCTTCTTCATTTTTAGAACGTAGATATCTGTCACGAATGTTATAGTACTGTGTTCTTACATCGCGAAGCTTTTTCCATGGTAACTGGATTTCTTCTTGCTTCTCTTTTTGCTTCCACTTCTTTATAGTGTCTTCAGCATTATCCTGAAAAATAGAAGTGAAGTAATGGTTTGTATAATATTCATTTTTATTTTCAATTCCTGTTAGAATCATTTCCATGTTATCTCACTCCTGTTACAACTGCGATAATTCTAATGTATGGGTTTTCTTCAATTTCCAGAGTATCCTTTTCCCAATCCATAAAGTTCGTAAATATTGCTTCTATTTCACGCTCTTTCTCTGACTTTTTACGTTCCATTCCCGGAATTCCCAAATCAAAGAATGAAAGCTGTGCATCTTTATGTCTTTGCTCTAACTGCTCTAATCTTTCCATCTCTTCATAAATGTACGGATCTGTCTTCTCTTTATATTCAGCACATTTGTCCGCCATTATCTTTTTAGCACGATTAACCACATCTCCAAGAAGTTTCTGTCCTCTTGCTATTTGTTCTTCAGAAACATTCTGTGTATTTGGTACCTTTACATTCAAATGTGTTTTTTGTAATACCTCACTCATCGAAAGGATGCTATCAAACTGATCATTTTTATAAAGCACACCAAACCATTCATCAACAACAGTTGTTGACTTTCTGTTTGGTATAAGCCCAGCTACAATAAACAGTATTTCTTCTGCGCCTATACTATTTGTCAAACCTAAAACTGGTACTTCACTTCTTTTATAAAAAACTCCTGCTTTATCCTCTATCCAATTAAAGATAGGATGTAGTTTCCACAGATATTGAGTTGCTGGCCATGCAGTTTCAGCCAAATCATTCTGCATGCAGCGTTTCATATCATTTAAGCAATACTCCCTATCCGGAGATAGTCTCAAATAGTCATCGGATGGCATTGCTTCCGGTGGAATAAGCTTTTTAATACGTTTTTTCACATTATCCGTAAGCTTAATTTCCACCCCCTGTGTTCTCGATAAATCAGAATATTTTATTTCTTCTGTATCAGTAAAAATATCCAATGCATTCTTTAGATAGTCAATATCTGAAAAGAGAGATTCTTCATCGCTATATTCAACTTTAACTTCTTTCTCATCACCAAGACCCATTAATAATTCCAATGGATCAAACTCTTCTTCATCAGAATCCAAAAGCTTTTCGAAAGCCGCTGCTCCTGCTCCGCTTTCAATTACTTTTGCAGTTTCCTCTTCCTCTTCTTCCTGATTGAACTTCCCAAAGAGCATAGCAGGATCTCCGATATTTTTAAGAGCCTGCTCCTCTTTCTTTACAAGAATTTCCATGATTCGAGCATCACCCTTAATTCTCGGATTATCACTATCTATGAGCATATATCTGATATCTGGTTGCTCAGTCTGACCGTATCTATCAACACGACCATTTCTCTGCTGGAATACCATTAATGACCACGGAATATCAAAATGAATCAATCTATGTGATAGATAATGTAAATTGATACCTTCAGAAGCAACATCAGAGGCAACAATAACTCTAATTGGTGATTCTGCTCTACCGAATTCATCTACTATTCTCTGAAGCTCCTTATCACTCATTCCGCCATGCATAACCTCAAGCTGATTATCCTTTAACCCAAGATCTTTCTTAAGATTCTCAGCAAGATATCTCATGGTTTCGATTCGCTCTGTAAAGATTACGAGACGGTCATTATTCTTCGATGGAGACCATCCATATTCAGTACTATTCAAAAGTTTTAATAACTTAGTATATCTCGAAAAATCCGCAGGGCTGATTAATTCAAGAGCCGCCTTTAATTCTTTCAATGTTACTATGTCTGGCATATCACCATCCGGATATTTTTTTTCAAGTTTTCTAATTCTCGCATCAATACTTTTGATACAAGCAGCTGGCGAAGAGAAAAGTGACTTTTCAAGACTAGTCTTAAACAAGATTCCTTTTCCTCTAGTCCTTGACTCGTCCATCTGTAATTTCATATCTGCAAAAATATCGTAAGCTGCCTCTTCTCGTGCAGAAGCAGCACATCTTTCAATTGTAATTACACGTTCTTTAAATGCTCCTGATACTTGATCTTGAATATCTTTCTTAAAACGTCTGATAAGAAGACCTTCAATATCATCCTTTGTATAGTTTTCCTCATCAGCAATTGCAGTCGGATCCAACATATTCATAAGAGAAGCAACTGACTGCCCCTTTCCATCATGAGGTGTAGCAGTAAGCATAATGAGTGTATCTGAACGATTAGCAAGTAGAGAAGCAAGCTTACTTCTCTGAGAACTTCTATCTCCCCTTTTTGCAACATTATGTGCTTCATCAATGACAATAATATCCCACCATGCGTTTTCAAGATGAGTACGATAATCCAAATCATTTTTTAATGTATCAACAGAAATAATCGTTTTGTCATAGTAGAAAAACGGATTATAGTTTGTTGGAAGTTTTGCTCTTACACTTTGAATTCTTGATGAATCTAAGCGCACAAGCGGAATAGTAAAACGGTTCCACATTTCTTTTTGGAACTGTGTCATCATACTCTTTACTGTTACAACAAGTATTCTCTTTCCTTTTCCGCGTGCAATAAGTTCGGACATAAGTATTCCTGCTTCAAGTGTCTTACCAAGACCTACAGTATCCGCGATAAGAATTCTCTGTCTTGTTTTATTTAAAGCCATCTGCGCTGGTTCGAGCTGATAAGACATCAAATCCATTGCAGCCTTATTACCAATATGAATCTTATTGTCAGTTGGAATCTTTCCTCTCCACTGGCTTTCTATATATACTTTAGATTTTCTAAAGAACGCAGAGTTATCCGGCACAAGAGTTACCTTAGCCGGATCAACAATTTCTATATCATCTTCAATATCCACAAGGAACATTGATTCATAATCTTTTACAAGCTGAGAAAGACCTATTACATGTAAGGTCTGATTTCCTAAACTATTTGTCTCAACTTTTTTTACTAACCATTCTTCACCACGAACAATGATTCTCATTCCTGGAGCATATTTCACTTCGACCTGTTTCATAAGTATCTTCTCCTGTATCATTTCTGACTTTCATCTTTTTCAAAATGAATCAAATCACCAAAATCACAATCCAACTCCATGCAAATCTTCTCCAAGACACTCATGGACACAGTCTCACCCCTGCTCATTTTTGCTAGTGTGCTACTACTTATTCCAATGTTTTCGTTCTCAACGAGATCCATCTTTTTCATACTCTTGTCGATTAATAATTTCCATAATCCGTTATAAGATACAGCCATACAATTCCTCTCTTATGGGGATTACCCATCTTGTCGAAAAACTCGAAAGTCCTCATAAATATTCTTAATTTACATTATAATCTAATGCTTTTATATTTTCAAATGCAATTTTCGATTTATCAAAGTTTTTTTCCGATTAATCCATAAATAATTTTTCATTTGATGTAAAGTGAATTTTTAAATGCTGAATTGGAATCCGAGCTTCCAGTTTGCAAGTTTAAGTTCTGATTTAGCTAATCGCTTGCAAAAGTAAATTCTGGCAAATCAAAATATCATGATTTTTATGGAAGTTAGTTTTGCAAAGTTCTTCAAAACTGGAATTTACTATTAGAAACAAGTTGTTTTATGCTTCATATGCTGATATTCTTTTTTTGAGATCTTAATCCTCTGAAAAAAGAGTCACGTTAAGCGAAGGTCGAATTTTATTTCTTTTTTCGCAAGATTAAATTCCACCTCTCATTCGGTTCAGTATTTCTTCCGAATGGCGCTAGGTTTTCTTATTTTTTCAGTAATAGAGGCGTAAGGTTAATCTCGTTAGCGGGAATGGATTTTATTCCTAACTTGTCAAGAATATCCCCGCCATTAATGAAGCTGAACAACTGGTGTGCCGACTGGTTATTCAGCTTTTTTCTGTTATATGAGTTGATATGACTCATCATAAGATTGATATCATCCTGAGTTAAGTTATCAAAAGAGGTTTTCTTCGGAAGCACACGACGAATCATCTCATGTGTAACTTCACAACCACCTTTTTGATCAGAACGCTGTGGATCACAATAAAAGATATGTGTTCTGCGACCATTGCCCTTATTAAATTCGATTGCCAGCGGGTTAGTAAATTCACTTCCTCTGTCGGTCAAAATCACCTGGAAGAGGCTAGTGAATACTTCATGTCCTAACTGTTCATACAACCAGTCAAATATTTCTGTAACTGACTTGGCGGTATTGTTATCACGGATAAAAGCAAGCATTAAACTACTATTTCTAAAGTATATGGTCAACAAGACTTTACCGCCTTTGCGACCTTCTACTGAATCCATTTCCACTACCGGAATATCAGGATTCGCAGCAAGATAAGCTTCAAAATCCTCATAAATGCGTCCTACATGACACTGCTTGTCTACTCTTACAGGCTTCTTATGTGAGCGGGTACGATAACGGACCTTTCTCGGAAGATCAACGTTATCTACAGATAAAAGCCCTGCATCAATGTAGTTATAAATAGTCTTTTCATCAAGCATGATATCATCTGCATTATTGACACATATCATGTGAATAGACTGGCCTAACTTAACAAGCGGTGAAACAATAGCATCTACACGCTTTAATTCTTCCGGTGTAATTGCTATTCCTTGACGACTTTCTGAGCGAGTAGTCTCATAATTCTTCTGAGCTGATTTGGCAGAATAAATATGCTTCTCTAGCTTACAGGATTGCCGTTGGATACAGCCGTTGCAAACGTATGGTGGTTTCTTCAGTTTGTTACAAACCAATACCTCAAACTGCTTGCAATGCTCGTAGCACTTTACACGAGGACATCTCTTGCAGCTTTTTGAATACTGTAGTTTGCACTTTGAACATGCTGTTCCGTATTCATCACAGGTACTTCGCTTGCTGCAGGGATTGAAGGAATCTTTACGTACAGTCTGACTATGGAGTTTGACTTCTTTTGAGATAGTAGAAGGGTCCTTGCCAAGTTCCCTACCTATCTCAGTAAATGAAGCTCGTTCTCTTAAGCGAACTTCTATTGTGGCTCTTTCATCAAGAACCAGATGTGCATTCTTAGCCATGGTATTCTCCTTGGATAACGCCATCCGGACTCTATTGCTGAGCCACAACTATAACCAGATATCAAGAGGGTTGCAACACTAACTTCTAGGATATATTTTGCAATACTAAGTTCCAGTTTTTGGGTGAATGGACTGGAATTTAATTTTCCAATTCACCTGAATTTTTAAATCCCAGTTTTTTTACCGTATAAAATAATAACAAAAAAGGACGCAGGATTTCTCCCACGCCCTCACAACTATCCGACTTTATTCTCTTTATTTCTTTGTTATTTTGTTTCTTATTCAGTTCTGTAATAAAACTATCTAACTTCAAGCTTTTCATACTTCTGTTTTCTGCCAAACTAGTACCTTCACGCATTTTCTATCCCAATGCCACATCCAGTATCATCATCAGCAGAAATCCTACTGAAAACCATATGGTTGCAATATTCGAATGGCTGCCTGTGGATGCCTCCGGCAGCAATTCCTCGATTACCACATAAATCATGGCGCCTGCTGCAAACGATAACAGATACGGCAGAATCGGAATCACTATGGATGCTGCTGCAATGGTTATAATTGCAGCTATCGGCTCTACAATGCCAGACAATGCACCGTAAAGAAATGCTTTTCCTTTTCCGGTTCCTTCACTGCGAAGCGGCAATGATATAATTGCCCCCTCCGGGAAATTCTGAATGGCAATACCGATTGCCAGGGCAAGTGCTCCTGCTAAAGTAATATTTCCACTGCCAGTCATAAATCCGGCAAATACCACTCCCACTGCCATTCCTTCCGGAATATTATGTAAGGTAACTGCTAGTACCAGCATGGTTGTTTTTTTTAGGTGTGCTTTAATTCCCTCCGGCTCATCACTGTTTAAATGTAAATGCGGAATAATCCTATCCAAAATCAGCAAAAATGCAATTCCAAGGGCAAATCCAACTGCTGCCGGAATAAATGACAACCTTCCCATTTCTTCTGACATTTCCAAAGACGGAATCAATAGCGACCATACCGACGCTGCCACCATGACTCCGGATGCAAATCCCAGCAGGGATTTCTGCACCAGCGGCTTCAACTCCCCAGTCATAAACAGCACACAGGCCGCCCCTAAAAATGTTCCTACAAACGGAATCCAGATATATATTCCAATCATATAAAACCTCCTTTCACACTTGCTATTCTAAAGTAGCATTTCATTATCTTCTTATAAAATTCTTCTCTCATATAGAATTTATCTCATAAAGTTTCTACTCCAGCGTAAGATTCAAGTACCCATTCTTTACCTCATCACAGCCGGTTATCATGCCAAAATCTTTTTTCTGATAGCCCTGTTCTTTTTTATCATTTCCGACTCGTTCTTCTCTTTCAACTGCCGCCAGAGATTTTCTGACTCTGACCGGAACTTTTATCCGAAGACGCTTTAATACCGCCAGCAAATCCTGCTCTGATAAAGTTGTTTCCAATACTTCGATTGCATTTTCCTCTTCCCGGAATAATAAAAGATCCTCTCTGCCATGGTGCTGCACTTTATAAGCATAACCATCTGCATAGTCATTTTCCAGCAACGCATAAGTGATTGCATCCTTATCCCAGCGGATATAACCATTTCCCATAAAATAAGCATCCCGAAGCTGCACATACTCATCCGGTGTCACTGTAAGCAGCCAGTATTCCTGCTGCCCTTTTTCTTCCCCTTTTGCTTCTGCAATTTCATCCGGAAGAATAGTTCGCTCTGCTACGCAAAATGCCATACAAAATCCCAGCTTCTCATAATAGTATATGAGGCTTTCGCTGGCTGGTTCTAAGACAATCGGTGTCTGAAAATGCTGTTTTCCTTTTTCTAACAGCATTTTTGCATAGCCCCTGTCCCGGTATTCCGGCAGGGTTGCTACTGCATAAGCATAATGTACCGGTATCTCGCCTTCCCCGGTCACAAGATACGCCTTAAGAAATGTTGTCATTGCCACAGGCTTCTTATCTTCCATACACACCAGCATATTTTCTTCCGTAAACCGGTGCGTGAAATAGAATTCCATATAGTCCTCTTCATCCCCGAAGCCCCGATGCCAAATCTCTTTTATCTGTGGAATCATCTCTTTTGTTGCAAACCGTATTTCCATCTTAAATCTCCCGTGCAGTATAATTTTTCAGCAAAATATCAGGATAATAGGATAATTTTGCCTTTCGCAGTCCTTCATCCCCGGCATCATCTTCTCGGTTTACATAACTATACTCCTGACAATTATGCATTACAAACTGCTGGTTAATCATTGGATAAGCACCCTGTATTTCCGGAAATGCTTTTTCAAAATGCACTACATAAGTATCGGAATTTAATCGTTCTCCTATGGTAAATGCTACGATTTCTCCAGCCTTACGCAATATGCCGCCCTCTAAATGTAACTCATCAAAATATTTCATTGCCTGATTCAGGGCACACTGCTCATCACTCATATCCTCATTCCACTTGCAGGCTCTCCGGTCGCACCACTTAAGATTCATATCATAGCATTCCTGCTTATTTTCCGCTGTCATTGGCTCATAACTCCAATCCTCGTCATCTTTAAATCTTGCAATGTGATTTCGTTTGCCATGAAGCTTCTTTCCTGCCAGACTGGTCAGCTTGTCCACTGTATAAATATAATCAAAGCTGTCCCTGTTTTCTTCGATCTGAAAAATACCGGAAAAATGCGTTTCTAAAAACTCCCGGTCTGCCTCCTCAATACTTTCAATATAGAGCTTGCTGTTATCTTCTTTTGCATGTGTAAGGAGCTGCATAATTGCTGCCTTCTTATCTCCTGCTCCAATTGGGAATGCATAACAGTCTTCCCCTTCTGCATCGAATTTTATCACGCAGCAGCCGCAGACTTCTGCCACTTCCACTTTATATATCACAGACCAGATAAAGTTATTTGCAAAGCTGTATTCGCAGCCCTGTCGGTTATCTTCCCTGAGCTTTTCACTCATCCAGTCTCTGTCATCTATGGTTATTGGTCTAAATTCTATCATATCATCTTCCTCATTCTCTTTTCTTCTTCAATTATTATACCCCAGATTGTCAAATTCTGCTCCTGCCATAAACTACTTGAAACATATTTTCAAGTTTATCGAAACAAAGAATGTGCCTTGGCACTTTCTCGCGCCTGCGGCAGTCGCTTGCAACATCTACCTTATACGCCGCAGTGTGCATCCTCGCGGAGCGTTTTTTACTTTACAGGAAAGCAATTTCCTGTAAAGTAAAAAAAAGATTCCCTATTGTCTCCTTCCATCGGTTATGACAATAGCGAACCTTCTCCTTAAATCATGCTATTCCAATATATATTTTACTGTTCTTTACCACCCTGCAATAAATTATCTGCTTCCTCTTCCGGCAATGCAAAAATATCCATCAGATTTTCGATATAGAAAAATCACTCTTTTTCTTTAATCATTTTAAACATCTGAACACGATTTCTGATACCCAGCTTCCGATAGATATTTAAGATATGCTTCTTTAATGTATTTACGCTTATGGACAATTCTTCACAGATGGTATGATTATCCTTTCCCTGCATCAAAAGCTGCAATATCGTATGCTCCCGCTTTGTCAGTTCATATTTCTCTGTTACTTCTGTTATCGTTAGTTTCTCTGCCCTTTCATCTTTTTGCTGTCCGTCCTTATATAACCGGAATGCCAGATGGTCTTTTAACATGTCCAGAATAAAAATGTCATCATACTGGAAATTATCTTTTCCGATTGTCCGGTAAAAAGTGACAACGCCTAAAAATTCTTTATTTCTTCCCAATATCATCTGGATTGCATAATGCCAGTTATTTGGCCGGTACACCTTCTGATAATATTCTGTCTGTACCCTTTTTTCATCCGATATCATATCTGTTTCCCGGTACACCAGACTCTTTCCGCTATATACAATTCCGCGATTCGAATTCATTTCATCATACATCGGGGATTCATCATCACAATTATAAGTGACCGGTCTTACCAGATGCCTGCTCTCCTGGCTGTCTGCGAGAAAAAAATCTGCACTGTCAAAATCCAGCACCATCTTCATCTGCTCTAAAAACTGCTCCCGCATAATATCTGCATCTTCCGTCGTATAAATCTTATAAATAATACTATTTAAAATCATCCAGTCATTTGTCTCTAATGTTTTCAATCAATCACCCTCTTTAAGTATTTTTCAGATGTAAAAAGAGGGCATATTCTTTCGAATATACCCTCTTTGGTCTAAAACCATTATATTTTATGGCATTTTAAATTGCAAGTATTATTTTTATTATTATTCATGAAAGATTACATTGCGGTACTTATTCAGTACCCGGAGTAATACACTGCCTAAAATCACACAAGTGATAACTTCTCCGATTCCAACAGTAAGTGCATTAAATGGAATCGACCAGTCAACGCCTTTATATTCTGTAATAAAGCCATAACCATAGCGTAATACAAAAGGTACAATCACCATATTTGCAATAACCGGCGGCCATGTACATGCGAATTTATGCTTTCTTAATGCATAAGTTCCAAACGCTCCAATCAAAGTTGCAATACTTCCGCACACAACATCCACCGGAATCCCGCCTGTCAGCATATTTGCCAGAAAACATCCCAGCCATAATCCCGGAATTGCTGCAGTCGTAAATACTGGCAGAATACATAATGCTTCTGAAATACGCACCTGAATCGTACCGGATGCCAGTCCTGCAATACTGCTAAGATAAGTCAGTGCCACATAGATTGCTGCAATTAACGCAGCCTGCACAATAAATAATACTTTTTTGTTTCTCATATTCTTTTGTCTCCTCTAGTTTTGTTTTACGAGTGGAAGGTCTCGAACACTCGGTTTCTTCTTCCCCTAAGACCTTGGTTTTACGGGGTACTTGCAACGTTTGAAAGTGTATCACAGAACTTGTCTAATTGCAAGCGATTGTATACACACAAAGAGGGGCTGCCTTTCGGCAACCTCTCTTCGCGCTTAATTATATTTTGTATGAGGAAATGGAAAAAAGAATTATCTTTGTTTTAGCCCTTTACACCACCAAGTGCTACACCTGCTACAATGTATTTTGAAAGGATAAGGTAAGCAATAATTAATGGAAGTACCGTTACGGTAAGGCCTACATATACAACACCGTAATCTACACGGAACTGATCAGATGTCAGCATCTGTACAAACAATGGAAGTGTTTTCTTCTCATCAGTTGTTAACATGATGGTTGGGGTAAAGAGGTTATTCCACTGTGCAATAAACTGGAAGATTGCCTGTGTTGCTACTGCCGGTTTCATAATCGGCATGATAATGGTATTGAAAATCCGGAATTCTCTTGCTCCGTCAATTCGTGCAGCTTCAATCATTTCAATGGATAAGGTACTTTCCATATACTGTTTCATGAAGAATACAACTGCCGGTGCTGCGATACAAGGAATAATCAATGGGATATAAGTATCTACCAGATTCAGTTTTAACATAAAACGGTAGAAACCAATGATTGTAATCTGGTTCGGCACCATCATGATTGCCATGATGAACGCCCATGCAAACTTCTTTGCTTTGAAGTTATATACATGAATTCCATAAGCTGTCATACAGGAACAATATACTGCAAGGAAGGTACCTGGTACTGTGATACATAAGGAGTTAATCATTGCTCTTCCTAATGTTAATCTCATACCATTCTGCTTCTGAAGAAGCATGTTCCAGTTCTCCATCAGGTGGGAGGAAGGAATCAAGGATACACCTGCCTGAATATCTCCAGAAGTTCTGGTCGCATTCATAACCATTAAAAGGAATGGCAGTAAACTAAGGAGACAGAAGAGGATACAAATCAAACCTCGGATTGCTCTTTTTGTATGTAATACTTTCGAATAACTTTTCTGTTTTGGCTGGGATGTCTGTCCGCTCATTGCCATATCAAAACTTGCCATTATCGATTCCCTCCTTTCTTATGTTTCTTCTCGCTCCGATCCGTCATCGTTCCGAAGAAGATAAGACTAATAATCAAGGTCAGAATAAACAGGAATACAGATACTGCTGCTGCCTTACCTACATCACTCTGATATAATCTCATGATGTACATTGCCATTGTTGTGGATGAATCATCCGGCTGTCCGATAAGTCCTGACTTACTGACATTGAATAATGCCGGGATATCGTACATCTGTAAACCACCGATTGCGGAAGTAATCAATACGTATAACATAATCGGTTTTAATAATGGAAGTGTTAAATAACGGAATTTCTTCCATCCGGTTGCTCCATCGATATCAGCCGCTTCATAAAGACTTGGGTCAATTCCCAAAACTCCTGATATCAGCAACAGGGTTGTATTTCCATACCACATCCAGAAGAGGATAAATGATATTAATCCCCGCGTTCCGCCGACGCTTGTCATAAAGTTAAATTTCTGTGAAATGATTCCCATATCACGTAAAGTCTGTGTAATTGGTCCATACTGGGAAAACATTGCATTGAATAAAACAGATACAGACGCTGCTGTGATAATACTAGGTAAGTAAATAATAATTTTGTATGCGCCCTGAGCTTTTAATTTTACAATGTTATCAGTCAGCCATACTGCCAGTAACAATGAAACTAAAATCTGTGGAATAAAGTTACATACCCACATTGTCAGTGTATTTTTCAAATAAATCAATGCATATCCTTTTTCACCGGCTGTCAGTCCGAGAATATTTTTGAAATTGTCTAATCCGCAAAATTCAATAAATTCTCTACCGTTTCTCTTATAGTAGCTTAATGTACTATAGTAAAATGTATTAAATAACGGCCATAACTGAAACAGACAATATGCAATGAAGAATGGGGCGATAAAGAAGTATCCATATCTGCCATATTCAATATGTTTACGTTTTTTCTTTTTGTCCATCTTTGCCAACTCCTCTCAATCCATCTTCCATTTCCCTATATTTTAAAATAACTCTCCAATAGTTTTGTTTATAAATGCTGCCCTTCCCATGCCGGAAAGGGCAGCATAGTTATTGTTCTTTTACTGATTATTCAGCTTTTAAGTATGAATAGGAGTCATGTACTGCGGATTTGAAATCTGCGATTGCAGTATCTTTATCCTTGTTTCCTGCTGCATACTCTTTCACCTGAGTAGACCAAGCAGAGTTGATGTTCTGATCTTCTGCTGTTGCATTCTTAGCACTGATGGAATCAGCCATTGGTAAGTAGAATGCCATGATATCCTGACCAGCTGCTTCATATAAGTAGTCACATGTTGCGCCTGCTTCAGAAATCTTCTTAACAGCTTCTTTGTTGTTTACGAAATCACTGTTCTTTGCATTGATAGATACCATGAAGTCTGTGTCACAGGTAAATGCTTTGATAATTGTTCCAGCCATTTCCTTGTCTGCACAGTTAGCTGTTGCTGCAAGTCCTGTACCACCCCAGTAGAACTGTTCCGGAGCATTTACAAGGATTGTGTTACCTTTCCAGGTATCTTTTAAGCTCCAGTATGTGAACCATGGGCATCCACAGTAAGCAACTGCTGCATTAGATGTCTCGCCGTCACCTTCCATGTTTGCATACCAGTCTGTTGACCACTGGTCTGTTTCATAGGTTAATCCTTCGTCTACCATTGTCTTAGCAAGTTCCATATACTGTGTCATGTTATCATCAACAGAAATAACATCGTCATCGCCATACCAGCCGGTTGCTCTTGAGTTAGAAAGTACACGGAAGCACTCATCATAACCGGAGAACAGTTTACATTTTCCATTAGATGCATCATTTACTTTTCTTGCTGCATCAAGAACACCATCCCATGTAGAGAACATTGTGCTTAATTCATTTACATCAGTTGTTCCAAGATATTTCTCACAAAGGTCTGCTCTTAACTGGAAACATCCAGGAGTAGCCTGCCAGAATAATGCTTTTACATTGTTTGCATCAGAAGAATCTTCGCCGGATACAGTTCCAAGATCCAGATTGTACTGATACTGATTTGCATAATCATCTGCTGTAATTCCACAGTCACCAACTGAGGTCAGCCAGTCACTGTTTACATATTTCAAAACGTAGTCAACCTCAAGTCCCATCAGGTCTGGATACAATTCATTATCAGGATCATCTAAGATTTCATCAATCTTTGTCTGATAATAATCAGATCCACCTGCATTTACGAATACGATACGTTTTGCAAGGTCTGGGTACTGCTCTGCAAACGGTCCATCCAAAATGTTCTTGATGTCATCGTTCCAGCCCCATACTACGAATGCATCATCTGCACTTGGATCACCGGTGATGGTGTTCTCTACTTCTGTAGAATCAGAACCACTGTCTGTGTCCGTATCTGCATCTGCTGTTCCTTCTGTGTTGGATGCATCATTGTTCGCATCCTTTGTGTCATCCCCTGATCCACATCCAGCTACCATAGCTGCTACCATGGATACGCATAATAAAGTACTGATAAGTTTCTTTTTCATTGAGTTCTCCTCCTTCTCATTTTTCATCCTCCTCGGATGTTGTTTCAGGCAGCTCTCCTACCGACTGGCCGGTAATCAATGTGCCCTCTATAACGACTCTCTCTATGAGAGTAGTTCTCGGTTTCTCGATGGCATCAATCAGACGCCGTGCTGCTTCTCTTCCTATTTCTTCTGTATCCTGACGAATCGTTGTGATTCTCGGATGAGATAACTGGGAAATTCTTGTTCCGTCATATCCTGCAATAGAAACATCTTCCGGGATATGCATCCCACGTTCCATAATCACGTTTTTCCCTCCGATTAAAGAGGTGTCATCCGGATAAAGAATACAGGTTGGCGGGTCATCCATATCAAGTAAAATTTCTGTCTGCTCCGCCGCTCCCTTTGTTTCCAGATAAGCAGCTTCCCGAATGTAATCCTCATTTACCTTAATATGAAGTTCTTCCATCGTCCGGTAAAAGCTTGTAAGTCTTTCTCTTGTTACATTCGAGTTTTTCTGTCCATGTATGTAAGCAATTTTTCGGTGACCCTTCTTATATATATACTTCAGCAGCTCTTCCATTCCTTTTACATTATTGGAACAAACTGCTGTGCAATTGTAATGTGTATAATCAATGGTCACTACCGGGAATGCACTGTTCATTAATTCAAGCACTCCCTGGCTGGCAAAATCAGCACACACGATAACGATTCCTTCAAAGTTCCGGTATCTGCAATGTTCAAAAAATGAGGTTTTCTTTACTCCGTAACTGTTGTTGATAAATGTTACATCATATCCCATCTTCTCAACCTGCACCTTAATTCCATTTAGCACACCTGAAAAATATTCATGTGTCAGACCACTTCCTGCTTCTTCCTGAAACAGGACTCCTACATTGTAGGAACGGTTGGTCTTTAATGCTCTGGCAGCTGCATTTGGAAAATACCCCATCCGCTCTGCTGTCTCTCTTACTCTTGCTTTTGTTTCTTCTCCAATATCATGTTGTCCATTCAGTGCTTTGCTAACTGTTGCAGTTGATACACCACATTCTTTCGCAATGTCTTTTAAAGATACCATCTTTTGCACCTCACTGTTCCGAGTTGCTTTTCTTAATCGTTTTCGTAGCTTTATCATAACATATTCAGTGTGAAATGCAACTATTTTTTGTATATTTGTAACAGTTATCCAGTTTTAAGTCGTCAGTTTTGTGCATTTTTTACTAATCTTGTTTTCTTTCTTCTATATTAAGTCGATTTTTTTCTTTCTCTTTACTTAATCGTTATCACTCGGTGTTTTCGATTCATATGACAAAAAGCTGTCATTTTCGCTCTTTTCTCCTAAAATGCATACTTTCTTCAATATTTCTGTTGCTTTTTCCTGATTCTTATATTATACTCAACCTAAAGAAATACCTCTCTTAATCGTTTTCGGACTTATTGTATTTAAGGAGGTTATTTAATTATGAAATTTGGACATTTCGATGATGCAGCGAAAGAATATGTCATCACTTCCCCAAAGACTCCACTTCCATGGATCAACTATTTAGGATGTGAAGATTTCTTTTCACTGGTTTCTAACACCTGCGGAGGATACAGTTTCTATAAAGATGCCAAGCTCCTTCGTCTTACAAGATATCGTTACAACAATATTCCTTATGACAGCAATGGACATTATTACTATATCAAAGATGGTGACACCATCTGGAATCCGGGATGGATGCCAGCCAAGACTGAATTAGATTCCTATCAGTGCCGGCATGGATTAGGCTACTCTGTGTTTGAGGGAAGCAAAAATCAGTTATCCGCAGAGCTGACCATGTTTGTTCCTATGGGAAATACCTGTGAGATTAACAAACTGACACTGACCAACCACGGCAGCGAACACAAAGAAATTTCCGTATTCTCTTATGTAGAATTCTGTCTGTGGAATGCCATGGATGATATGACAAACTTCCAGCGTAACTTCAGTACTGGTGAAGTGGAAATTCACGGCTCTGCCCTTTATCATAAGACAGAATACCGCGAACGCCGTAATCATTATGCGGTATATGCTGTAAATACCCAGCTTGCCGGATTCGATACCGACCGTGAATCTTTCCTTGGTGCTTATGGCGAAAATTCCGCGCCGGAAGTTGTCATAAACGGAACCTCTAAGAACTCTGTAGCAAGCGGCTGGTCTCCGATTGGTTCCCACCATATCAAGGTTTCTCTTGCACCGGGCGAATCAAAATCCTTTGTTTTTGTACTGGGTTATGTAGAGAATCCGGTTGCCGAGAAATGGGATGGTCCTGCTGAAAACGGATGCATCAACAGAAAACCGGCAGAAGAATTATTAAAACGTTTTGATACCACAGAAAAAGCTGACGCTGCTTTAGCAGAATTAAAAGAATACTGGAATAATCTTTTAAACCACTTTACCGTATCTTCTTCCGAAGAGAAGTTAGACCGTATGGTAAACATCTGGCATCAATATCAGTGTATGGTTACCTTTAATATGTCACGTTCCGCTTCCTATTTCGAATCCGGAATTGGACGAGGCATGGGCTTCCGTGATTCCTGTCAGGATCTTTTAGGATTTGTTCATCTGATTCCGGACCGTGCAAGACAGCGTATTTTAGATATCGCATCTACCCAGTTTGAGGATGGAAGTGCTTACCATCAGTATCAGCCACTTACCAAAAAAGGAAATGCTGATATCGGAAGCGGATTCAATGATGACCCGTTATGGCTCATTGCCGGTACTGCTGCTTATATCAAGGAGACCGGAGATTACTCCATTTTAGATGAAATCACTCCTTATGATAATGACGAAAGCAAAGCAACCGATTTTATGGAACATTTAAGACGTTCCTTCAACTATACCAGAACACACTTAGGACCACATGGACTTCCTCTGATTGGACGTGCTGACTGGAATGACTGTCTGAACTTAAACTGCTTCTCAGAAGAGCCGGGTGAATCCTTCCAGACCTTCGGACCATCTGAGGGGCCAAATGCAGAGTCTGTATTTATCGCAGGCATGTTTGTAAAATATGGTAAAGATTATGTAGAAATCTGCAAACACAGAGGTCTGGAAGAAGAAGCCAAAGAAGCGGAAGAAGCAATTGCTTCCATGGAAAAAACCGTTCTCGATGCCGGCTGGGATGGCGAATGGTTCTTAAGAGCTTACGACCACTACAAACAGAAAATCGGTTCCAAAGAATGTGACGATGGTAAAATCTTTATCGAGCCGCAGGGATTCTGTGTTATGGCAGAAATCGGACTGAAAGAAGGCAATTGTCTTCAGGCAATGCAGTCTGTTGAAAAATACTTAGATACCAAATACGGCATTGTACTGCTGCAGCCACCTTATCACAAATACCATGTAGAACTCGGTGAAATTTCTTCCTATCCACCTGGATACAAAGAAAATGCAGGTATCTTCTGTCACAACAATCCATGGATTTCCATTGCAGAAACAGTCGTTGGACGTGGCGACCGTGCATGGCAGGTATACACCAGAACCTGTCCTGCTTATATCGAAGATATCAGCGAAATCCACCGCACTGAGCCATATGTGTACTCTCAGATGATTGCCGGAAAAGATGCGCCAAACTTCGGTGAAGCAAAGAACAGCTGGCTTACCGGTACTGCTGCATGGACTTTCCTTGATGTATCCCAGTATATCTTAGGTATCCGTCCGGATTATGATGGTCTTGTAATTGACCCATGTATTCCATCTACTTTATCCGGTTTTACCGCAAAACGTGATTTCCGTGGTGTAACTTATCACATTCAGGTAAAGAATCCAAATGGCGTACAGAAAGGTGTCAAGGTTCTTACTGTGGATGGTGTTATTGCTGATGGCAATATGATTCCATTTGATCCGTCTAAGAAAGAAGTTACTGTTGAAGTAATTATGGGTTAAGCAAAATACCTCCCTTTATTTATCTTATATAAAATCAATCCATGATTCAAAAGAAGGGCGTATGAAAAAACGAAAGTTTTTTCATACGCCCTTCTTCTATATACTTCTTTTATAACCTGCTGCTCTTACAATTCACAGGTATTAACGGTTCTTGGGAACGGAATGACATCACGGATGTTTGCCATACCGGTAAGATACATAACGCATCTTTCAAATCCAAGTCCGAAGCCTGCATGTCTTGCAGAACCATATTTACGTAAATCAAGATAGAAGCTGTAATCTTCCTCTTTTAATCCAAGTTCATGGATTCTTTCTAATAATTTATCGTAGTCATCCTCTCTCTGGCTTCCTCCGATAATTTCTCCGATTCCTGGCACCAGACAGTCAACTGCTGCAACTGTCTTACCATCCTCATTGAGTTTCATATAGAAGGCTTTGATTTCCTTTGGATAATCTGTTACAAATACCGGTCTCTTGAAAACCTGCTCTGTTAAGAAACGCTCATGCTCGGTCTGAAGGTCACAGCCCCAGGATACCTTATAATCAAATTTATCATTATTCTTCTCCAGAAGTTCAATAGCTTCTGTATAAGTCACTCTTGCGAAATCGGAATGTAATACATTATTCAGCCGTTCAATCAGTCCCTTGTCTACGAAGGAATTAAAGAACTGCATTTCTTCCGGTGCATGTTCCATAACATAGGAAATAATATATTTCAGCATACTCTCTGCCAGTACCATGTCATCTTCCAGATCTGCAAATGCAATTTCCGGCTCAATCATCCAGAACTCTGCAGCATGTCTTGTAGTATTGGAATTCTCTGCCCTGAAGGTTGGTCCAAAGGTATAAATATTTTTGAACGCCAGTGCAAAGGTCTCTCCGTTTAACTGTCCACTTACGGTAAGATTGGTTGGTTTTCCAAAGAAATCCTGTGTATAATCAATGCTTCCGTCTTCCTTGTGTGGAATGTTATTTAAGTCCATGGTAGTAACCTGGAACATTTCTCCCGCACCCTCACAGTCACTTCCGGTAATCAACGGAGTGTGTACATAGACAAAGTCCCTCTCCTGGAAGAACTTATGAATTGCATATGCAATCAGGGAACGTACACGGAATACTGCCTCAAAGGTATTGGTACGTGGTCTTAAATGTGAAATAGTTCTTAAATATTCGAAGCTGTGACGTTTCTTCTGTAACGGATAATCCGGTGCAGATGCGCCTTCAATTACGATTTCCTCTGCCTGAATTTCAAATGGCTGTTTTGCTTCCGGTGTAGCTTCCAGCACTCCGGTAACAACAATAGCTGCACCAACATTAATTTTGGTAAGCTCCTGAAAATTCTCCAGTCCGTCTGCATATACTACCTGCAGTGGTTCAAAGAAAGTTCCGTCATTTACTACGATAAATCCGAAGTTTTTAGAATTACGGTTACTTCTTACCCAGCCTCCGACGGTAATCTTCTTACCTACATAATCTTCCTGATGGTGAAATAAATCTCTGATGTCAACAAGTTCCATTTTTCTATCCCCCTTAGATAAAAAATTTTCTAATCCTTTTTAGTTTTCTGTATTTAATTCAGTATCTGTAACATTTTCTGTTCCTGCCTCATCTTCAACAGTTGCACTGTCAACTACTTTCTGAAGTGCCAGATTGCATACATATACTTTCTTTAAATATTCTTTTCCGCTGTCTGCGCTCAATCCATATGATTTGTATAATGTGGATTCATCGCTGTAGCTGTAATTGCTCATAAGATTTCCAACGTAGCTGTCAAAGCCATCCTGGTCAAACTCAATGCCTTCCTTTTCTGCAATTGCCTCTAAAATCATCTGTGTCTTAAGATCTGATGTCACTTCGTCAGTTACATTGCTTACAAATTCATCATAATCCTGATTTGCTGTATTTTCCACATAATCCTTAAGGCTGCTTCCATCGCTGCAGTAATAGGATTCATACTGTGCCATTACTTCTTCCATACGGGCATCCAGAAGTCCATCTGGAAGTTCCTTTACGGTACATACCTCTCCTAACTTGTCCATTACTGCAGAACGGATTGCAGATTTCTTAGAGGATTCCTTAGAAGATTCCAGATAATTGCGTGCATCTGCCTTCATCTCATCTACCGTATCATAGCCAAGGCTGGCCTTAGCATTGACATATGCCACATATTCATCTGTCATATTGTCATAAGTAATATCCTGTTTCTCAACAATTTTATTGATGGTTACATTAAACACAACCGCCTGTCCTGCCAGGTCTGTATTTTTATAGCTTTCCGGGAATGTAAGATTCAAGGTTACTTTATCCCCTACTTTTGCACCAATCAGTCCTTCTTCGAAGCCGTCAATAAACGTATTGCTTCCAATCTCTAAGACCGTATCTGTTGCAGTTCCACCGCTGAATGCCACACCATCTTTTAATCCTTCATAATCGATATTTACAGCATCTCCATCCTCTACCACTGTTTTATCCGTATCTACATAGTATGGATAGTTGGTAATTACGCTATTCTCAATAAAAGTCTTCACATCATCATCACTTACGGAATAATCGTCTGTCAAAGCTACTGACAATCCCATATAATCGCCCAGTTCCACATAATCAAGCGGGTCAAAATCAATTGCCGCACTGGATACCACTTCTGTGCTCTCTGTATTCTCTACCGATTCACTTTTCTTGTCTTTTCCACAGCCAGTTACTGAAAATGCCAGTGTCAGGCATAACAATACTGCTACTATTTTCTTCTTCATGTTTATTTCCCTTCTGTCTTTCATTCAAAGGCTGGATTTTTCCAGTCAGTCATACTTTCTAAAGATACCACATTTTCACCGAAAATAAAAGCATTTCATAGAATTTTTCGCTTTTTCAGGTTGTCAATCCTGCCAATCAATGATACAATCATATTTGGATTTTACTTAAGGAGGTTTTCATCGTGCCAAAATTTGCGATTGTATTATTAACAATACTGATTATTATGATTATTGCCCTGATTGTTCTTTATTTTGTGGGCAAACGAGCTCAGAAAAAGAAAGAAGAACAGGATGCCCAGATTGCAGCAGCAGCACAGACCATTTCCATGCTGATTATCGATAAGAAGAAGATGCGGCTTAAAGATTCCGGTCTTCCGGCAAATGTCATTGCCCAGACCCCGAAAATGCTCCGCCGTTCCAAACTTCCAATCGTCAAAGCAAAGGTTGGTCCAAAGGTTATGACTTTAATCTGTGACGGACAGATTTTTGATTCTGTTCCGGTTAAGAAGGAAGTAAAAGCTACTGTCAGCGGGCTTTACATTACTGCAGTAAAAGGAATGCGTGGCCCTATCGAAGCGCCTGCCAAAAAGAAAAAAGGCTTTATGGCAAAGTTAAAAGAAAAAGCTGGTAAATAAAATAACTTGAGCTGGGTTTTCACCCAGCTCTATTTTTATACATCCAGCTACACAAGACTGAATTCGCCTTTTTCTTTTGATGCAATCTTCATCTTAATGGTACAGTCTGCCAGATGCTCATAGTTTACCTCCAATGCATAATCTATCTGCACATCAATACAATGTTCTGTCTCTTCCACTTTAATATCCTTTGCATCAATTCCAACCAGAAGATTTCCAAATGGCGTTCCATAATAAGACATATTTTTCCGGTTCTTTTCAAAGACCATGTGTACATTGGAAACTCCTTTTTTTGTAATATCAATACAGTTTTCCTGCATCTTGATTATATTCTTTGTGCTTCCTTCAAAACCTTCATTTACTTCTTCATACAGCACATAATGTTTTCCGTTTTTCTGGTAATAATCCCCTACTGTAATCACTTCAACCGGCTCTGCTTCTCCTTCTGCCGGCATCTGTAATCCGCTGATTGATACAATTACATCTTTTGTCATCTAATCCGCTCCTTCTATAGAAATCCAGGTCAGTATAGCACTATTTATCCCAGAAATCCAGCCATTTCCATGAAATCTTATAATTCTTCTCTTCCATCAGAGACTGATATTCCGTCTCACTCAAGGTATCCTTCAATACCTTTTCTGATTTACCATCCACAACCTCATAGACACTTCCTTCAAAGCACATATTCGGATACATGACACACCACCAGTTATGTCCCATGCCTGCTCCGATAATCACTTCCAGTGCCTGATAAGTTCCCGCCGGGAACGTATAACTGCCATAGGTCTTTACCGGGAACTCCACGGAAGATAATTTCACCTCTACCGGATAATCATAGCCCTCCTGCCGGATGACTTCTTTTGCAATATGTATAATTTCCGGGAAGTGTTCTCTTGCAATCCGGCTGCTTTCTTCGGCTGTCTTAGCATCCTGCAAAAGTTCTCCCATTTCTTTTCCAACAGCATCCCGCACCTTAAGCTTCAGTGCCTGATCTGCTTCCCCATCACTGTTTGCCCTGACATGGAAACGCAGAATCTTTTCTGCAATGTCCTCCTGCATTCTTCGCCCCTCATAAGCCTTTTTCGCACTGCCTGCCGTAAATACCAACAGTAATAACAGCATGCCATAGAACAACGCCCTTTTTAAATACAATTTTTTTCGGTTATATTCTTTCATGGTAAAACTCCTTTTCATGTTTCTGATTTCTTGTTTCTTTTTTTCCTTGCTACGCTTTCTTTAGCCATACCATTCTGACTTTCTATCTGGAATATAACCGAAAAAATTTTTTCTATACATTTTGATAACTTTTTGAGGGAGAAAATTTTATGTAGAAATGGGGTGGGGTTGTAAATTTTTCTTGGTGGGATGCGGCTGAGCTTGTAACTTTTCTTTTTGGGGACACGGTTGAGTTTGCGACTTTTCTCTCAAAAGTCGCTGGTGAAGTTGATTTGGGTATAATTTAAGAAAAATGACTCTTTTTTGCCCAATCTCCTCTGCTGTTATCTCCGAAGTTCTCTCGGTTTGGGTAAGATTCTAGAAAAATGAAGTCTTTTTACCCAATCAGAAGCAAATAACAAAGACTATGCTTCCTTCTGCAACTCATTTTGGGCAAAAAGTAATGTAATCTTTCTGTTTTTGCCCAATCTAAGTCAAATTAATAAATTAACTTAAGAAATAATAGGCTGCCGTCAGCATCACCAGAACCAGACATCTTACAAAGATGTTGCCAATGTTACCAGTGTAACCGGGTGTCCAGCATCCTACGGAGATGTCACCAGCGTGACATCCCAATGATATTCCACTGTCAGGTTTTTCCGGTAACTGCTCCAATCCTTCTGATATTGCAAATAAATATCCCTTGCATATGCCCCTAATTTATAATAACTGTTTGTTCCATCTGCATTCTGATTCTGTTGCAATTTTTCTGTCATGGCATCCATCTTTTCTTCCAAAGTCTGCTCTATTTCTGCTTCCACTTCCATCAGAGCATTTTCATCCTGACTGTCTGTATGAAGGTCTTCCAATTTTTCATCCCTGTGCTTTGTTTTCTGCAGCAGTTCCCTGTTGCCCTGATACTTTCCATCCGCCTTTATTGTAACGGTTTCCGTCACCTGGCCATTCTGCTCCGTAAAAGCATAGCTGCAGCATAAATTACTAAGTGTTACACTTTCTGCATCTTCAAGTGAAATGCTGTAGCTTTTCATCTTCTGCTCTGAGAGCAAAGCCAGTTCTCCCGTTTCCCGGTCCACTTTGCCTGCTGCCGTCCTGCCCTGCATCAGATAATATTTTTCCAGTATCATTTTATCTTCTGCACAGTTAATATAGGGAATCCACAGATTTTCGTTCTCATTTTCCCATATCCGGAACAGGCTGCCCAGGGTAACTGCCTCACTGTCCTTAAAACGTTCATCCGAGGCAATTCTTTCATTCAGATAAGTTCCTACCGGCTCTTTTAAAACTGTATCCATCTCCATCACCTGATCCGGTTCATCCTCCGTAACAAAAAGCAGCGTATTCCTCGAAAAAAGATTTTCCTCTTCCAGATACCCAAGAAATGCCCCCAGCTGCTTTTCATTCTCTAACAGCGACCTGTTTAGAATCAATGCCTTTAAATGGTTATAATCCATCTCTCCAGGATTTTCCCCATCTGCATGTAAAAACAGCTCCATGCAGTCTTTTCCTTCCGCCAGAAGTACCGATGTATTCTCTTTTTCGCTTTTCTCATCTGCCACATTCTTAAGCTGCTCAAAGCCAAATGCCATCTGATAGTTCTCCTTTGTCAAAGTCACCGCTGCTGCCAATGGAAAATTCCGTTCTTCCAACTCTGTATTTCCACAGCCGCCAAGGCATAAGACTGCCAAAAATATCATGGAAACAATTGTCACGATTCTATTTTTCATACTGCTGCTCCTTTCCACCATTTTTTCCGCTATCCTTTTTCACTATCCCTTTTCACTATCCCTTTTCCCGGCATTTACTTATCTCTCCAATGCACAGCGGAAGAATTACCGTCAACGGAAGAAATGCAATTGCCTGAATCCATATAAACATTATTTTCCACTCCGGTAGCCGGTAAAAAAGTAATGTGACTGCAAATGTAAGAACCATTACAATTAGTATTATCAATTTTTCTATACTTTTCGCATCGGCTTTTCCCTGAATCGCTTCATTTTTCCCATCCGCTTTCTGGCGCCCTTCCTTTTGCCATACAGCTTTCAGCAAATCCGAGGCATAAAACATTCCGGTATTGATAAATGCGTAAATTGTAAAGAACCAGATTGCTACCATAAAGGCATCCTGCCGTTCGAAGAAACCGCCTGGCAGTTTTATCATGCTCATTAATGTAATTGCCGAATATTTCATTTTCGGCAGCATGCCACTGCCAAAGATGCCAAGCGTAATCAGATAGATTGCAGCATTAAAAATCACTGTAACACAAAGGCTTTTCCGGCATGTTCGTCCTACACGGACATTTTCTGCAAGATAGGGCTGTAAAAACAAAACAAATGCCATTGTGCCATACAGAAGCACAACTGCCGCTGTCCCTTTCACAAAGTTTCCCCAGGAATGTACCATTACCGGAGTCCAGTAAATCGTATTGACATCCTTTGTTGCCAGAAGCAGCATTAAAATAAGTGGAAGAAATACAAACCAGAACAGGATTTCATACACCCGGGCACGCCCTTCGATGCCCTGCCAGATTCCATAGCCACATAAAAGCATTAGTAAAACTGCTGCCAGCACAAATGAACTATCCTTTAACAATTCACTCACCATCAGGTCACTTAAAAGAAATAAGCCATAGCCCGCCAGCAGAATCCCCTCGACTGTATAGACTACCAGTACAAAAATGCGAATAAAACCATTTCCTTGCTTCTTTAAAATCTCCGGATAACTTTTCCCGATATTACTGATATTGCTGGTGTTACTGCCATTTCTGGTATTACTGTTTTTCCGCTTTTCCTGTAGCAGCTCTGGAAGAAAGGTAAATAGATACACCGGCACTGCTCCCAGCAATATGGCAAATACGCCGTCTGTCCCAAGCATTTTTCCTAACAGTCCGGGAAGCAGCAACGTACTGATTCCGCACATATCAAAAATCAGGAGCCTTGCCATCTGCCTCTCTGATATTTTCTGATTTTCTGAAAACATAATTACTTTTTCCTCCTAAGCCGCAGACGATTGTGGCGTCTCGCAAAAACCGGTCTGTGCCGCAGTTGATATAATGGCAGACGCAGCAGACTGTCCCGCTCATCCTGATAATCCGTTACATCTGCCCCTACAAAGGGCATCAGATATGGAATGCCAAAACTCTTAAGATGTGACAGATGAATGAGTACCGCAAGCAAAGCCATCAAAAAGCCGAAAAAGCCCAGCCACGCACACATGGCAATAAAGAAAAATTTCAAGATGCGAAATGCTGTTGCAAATTCTTCATTGGGTACCGCAAAGGAACAAAGTGCTGTAAATGCCACCACAATTACCACGATAGGACTAACCAGATTTGCTTCCACCGCCGCCTGTCCGATAATCAGCCCACCGACAATTCCTATGGTATTCCCCATAGCTCCCGGAAGGCGCACGCCTGCTTCCCGCAACAGTTCAAAGGATAACTCCATCAAAAGTACCTCTACCACCCCGGGAAACGGCACTCCTTGTCTTGCTGCTGCAAAGGATAACAGCAATTTCGTCGGCAGTATCTGTGTATGAAAATTGCAGACTGCAAGATACAGTCCCGGTAATGTCATGGCAAAAAAGGAAGCCAGAAAACGTAACATTCTTCCCAATGATGCAATTTCCCAGCGGTTGTAATAGTCATCACTGGTCTGTATGAAGGAGTTATAATCCGTCGGCAGAATCAGTGCAATTGGTGAATTATCCGCAATCAGCACTACCCTTCCCTCTAAAATCGCCATGGCTGCCCGGTCTGGCCGCTGTGTGGTCTGAAACTGTGGAAATGGAGAATACCATTTTTCCTCTGTAAGCTGTTCAATAATTCCACTGTCTAAGACTCCGTCAATTTCAAATCCATCAAGCCGCTTTTCTACCTCCTCTAAAACTCCGGGATAAATCAAATCCTCCATATACATCAAATCCACATTAGTCTTACTTCGCAGCCCTACCTTTTTCTCTTTTACCTTCACTTTCGGAGAACGGATCCTCTTACGTACCAATGCCGTATTCGCTTTTACAGACTCGGTAAATCCTTCATTAGATCCCCGGATTACCTTTTCTGAATTTACTTCGGAAATTCCCATAGACGGGTATCCCTTATCCGGAATCTTTAATGCTTTATCATAGCCATCTATAAATAGAATGGTATCTCCGGTCAGAAGACCTGCCGCTGCATCCGAAAAAGTATCAAAGGGCGTAACATCCGATAATCCAAGGGCATTCTGCGACAGCCGCTCATAGACTTCTTTTTCATTATAATGACACAATTCGTTTAAAAGCCTGCCAACGAGAGATTTTTCAAAAATTGCTCCACCACCGGTTACCTCTATGTATGCTGCCATACACGCAATCTGCTGCTTCTGTCCAATCTTCATGGTTCGCATTTTAATATCCGCACACCCGGAAAATATCTTCTGAAAACGTGCAGCATTTTCCTGCAAACTGGTTGTAATTTCATCATTGTATTCTGCATTACGTTCTGTTGTATGTTCTGCGGTGTGTCCTGCGATATGCTTTGCAGTGTGCCCTGCGATTTTCTCTTCTTTCTGCTGCATAAATCAACTCCTTGGCATAATTTTTATAGTATCGGATGTCCGCCAGCTCTGCATATAAGCATGCGGTTTTCCAGTCACCTGTGCATATGCAAAAAGGACAGACCCTGTGCGGTCTGTCCTTAGTGTTTCCGTATTTTGTTTTTTTATTCCTGTTTCTTTATGCTATTGGTCTTGTTCCTGCTGACGGATCATATCTTTGACTGCTTCTGCCTGATTCTTCACATGCTCCCGCATGGTTTCTGAAGCACGGGACTTGTCCTTCCTGCGAAGACTCTCTGCAATATCCTTATGTTCCTTTAATAATCTCGGATAAATCGTCTCGTCCTTTAAATATTCTACACGGTAACGATACATCTGCTCCCGCAGATTGTTCAGCATGGATACCAGTTTTGCATTTCCGGTAGCATTATAAATTGCATCATGAAATGCCACATCTGCCTGTGCAATTTCTTTTACATCATCACTTTTTAAAGAATTTTCAAAATTCTGTCTTGCCTGTTCTAATGCATCAAACTGCTCATCTGTAATCTGTTCTGTTGCAAGCTGCACTGCCAGTTCATCTAAAGCTGCCCGGATCTGTAACACATCTTCCATGTCCTTTTCTGTCATGCGGGCAACCTCGGCTCCTCTTCTCGGTATGGTTACAGCAAGCCCCTCCTGCTCTAACATCCGGATGGCCTCACGAATCGGAGTCCGGCTGACTCCAAGCTTAGATGCCAGCTGCAGCTCCATCAGTCTTTCACCCGGTTTTAATTCTCCTTTTAATATTGCCTCACGAAGTGTATTAAATACAACATCTCGCAAAGGAAGATATGCATTCATATTTAATTCCAGATTATCTGTCATATATTAACCCTCCAACCCTTTTTTATAAAGAGCATGTTGTTATCTTCTATTATTATAAATCTCTGTTACAAAGACCTGCCTTGCGAGCCCGCTCTGGCGTACAATCGCTGCTGCCATTTTTGCCGTTTCCAGTTCATCAAAAAGTCCAAATACTGTCGGGCCACTTCCACTCATCATGGCATTCAATGCACCATTTTCCCGCATCAGTTCTTTTATCTTCTCTATCTCCGGATACTTCTTTGCAGTAACCGTTTCTAAAAGATTTCCCATACTACCTGCAATTGCCGGCAAATCCTTTGTGCGGATATTCTGTATCAAGGCATCAATGTCAGGATGCTGTGTATCCTCATCCAGCTTCAGATTCTCATAGACATATTTAGTAGATACACTGACCTGCGGTTTGGCAATCACTACCGGACACTTCACCATCGGTGGCAGTGAAGTTAACTTTTCTCCAATGCCTTCTGCCAAAGCTGTACCACGCATGATGCAATACGGTACGTCAGCCCCAATCTGAACGCCCAGTTCCATCAGTTCTTTCCGCTTTATTCCAAGATTGAATAATTCATTGATTCCATAAAGCACACCTGCGGCATCCGTGCTTCCACCTGCCATCCCGGCAGCAACAGGAATCCGCTTATTCAGCCGGATATCAATGCCTTCTTCAATCTGATATTTTTCTTTCATAAGTCTCGCTGCCCGGTAAGCCAGATTACTTTCATCTACCGGAAGAAATCCAAGATTTGTCTCTAAATGTATGCCAGACTCTATTTTCTTAAGATGAAGCTGGTCATATAAATGAATGGTCTGCATAACCATCTTTACTTCATGATACCCATCTTCTCTCCGACGTAATACGTCCAATCCAAGATTTATTTTTGCCAGTGCTTTTACTGCAAGTTCATCCATTGTTTTTCTCCTGTATTTTGTATACATGATACAAATTTATGTTATCATTTTTTCTAAAAAAGGTCAATTCTTCCTCTTATATTTTGTCCCATTCTTACCGATAAAATATATGAATAAGACTAAGAATGGATACTTAGTAAGCATTTGACCAAGGAGGGTTAAGATTATGGCAATTAATTCTATTAACAATTATGCATCTGCTGCTGCATCTACTGTTGCCACAGATTCCAAAGCTTCTTCTAAGAAGACCGAATCTTCGAAGAATGACACCGCTGCCGGTGTTATCTATGAAAAAAGCTCCAGTGATAATAGCAGTTCTTCCCAAAAGACACAGAACTCTGCTCTCATTGCAAAGATGAAAGCTGATTCTGACAGCCGTATTTCACAGCTTCGCGGAATTGTAGAACAGATGATGAGCAAACAGGGCGCAGCCATTGGCAAAGCCGATGATATGTGGTCTTTCCTTGCAGGCGGTAACTTCACTGTTTCTGCTGATGTAAAGGCACAGGCACAGGCTGATATTGCAGAAGACGGATACTGGGGTGTAAACCAGACCTCTGACCGTATTTTAGATTTTGCAAAAGCATTATCCGGTAATGATAAGTCCAAGGCCCAGGAATTAGCAGATGCTTTTAAAAAGGGCTTCAATCAGGCTACCAAAGCCTGGGGTGGAAAGCTTCCTGATATTTCCCAGCAGACCTATGATAAAGTATTAGAAAAATTCGATAGCTGGATGAATGGAGAAGAGGACTAAATAGAATAAAGAATGTGCCTTGGCACATTCTCGCGCCTGCGGCGGTCGCTTGCGACATCTACCTTATACGCCGCAGTGTGCATCCTCGCAGAGCGTTTTTACGTTACAGGAAAGCAATTTCCTGTAACGTAAAGAAGCTGCCGGTTTTGGCAGCTTCTTTTATTTTTCTTTATCCGCTCTATCTTTTTCTTTCTGCAATAGCTCTGCTTCCTGTGCTGCCTTGGCCTCTAGAATTGCTTCGTTCAAGGATAACATCTTTGCATCCAGCATAGAAACAATTTCTGCACACTCCCGCAAATCTTTACTGATATATTCCGGTGCATTTCCTTCGAATTTGTAATATATCTTATGTTCAAGACTCGCCCAGAAATCCATTGCAATGGTCCGTATCTGAATCTCAACCTTTGTATCCACTACACGGTCTGATAAAAAAATCGGCACCGTAACCAACATATGATAACTCTTATAGCCGCTTTCCTTCGGATGCCTGATATAATCCTTTACCGATACCACGGTAAGGTCATTCTGTTTTCCAATCATCTCTGCCATACGATAAATATCAGAGGTAAAGGAACATACAATACGGATTCCTGCAATGTCATTTACATAATTGACCATATTATCAATGGTACTCTCGTAACCATATCGTTTCAGCTTCTTTACGATACTCTCCGGCGTCTTAATCCGCCGCTTTATATATTCTATCGGATTGTACTGATGTACATGCTGAAATTCATCATTTAATATTTCAAGCTTGGTTCCAACTTCTTTTAATGCAGAATTATAAAGAAAGATTATGGTATTCCAACCATCTACACCTTCTGTCACTTCAATTGGTGATTCCATTTTCTACTCCTCCATGCATCTACTGCGGAAAATAACCTTTTTATATTTCCGGAATTTTCCTCGTAAGTTATAATATATGCAATAATAATCTAACTTTAGTATAGCACATCTTTGTATAATATGTTTGTTATTAGTTAAATTTTTATCAATTTTTAATAATTATGCACAAGAGGTATTGTTTTTATTTTCTTATGGTATAACTTTTATCTATATTTTCTTAAATCTTTCTTATAAATCGAGCTTCAAATCATTTTCTTTGATCCAGCCAATCTTACGGAAGAACAGACCGAATGCCCAGGTTAAAACACCCGGTAAGATAAAGCATACTAACAGCATTCCAATCCAGTCCATTGGTGTAATGGCTGCCTTGGTGCCGGATGCAATATCATTAATCCAGCCGGTATAAATACCAATCTGACCAACCAGTCCACAGGTTCCCATTCCGGATGCTACGGCTGCACCGTTCATTTGAAGATGGAAGACGCAGGTTGCTATTGGACCTGTTATGGCGGAGCTTAAAATTGCCGGAAGCCAGATTCTTGGATTCCGCACGATATTTCCCATCTGTAACATGGAAGTTCCGATTCCCTGTGCGAAAAGTCCGCCCCATTTATTTTCCCGGAAGCTCAGTACTGCAAAACCTACCATGTTGGCACAGCATCCTGCTACTGCAGCTCCTCCTGCCAGTCCGGTCAGTCCCAAAGCTGCACAGATTGCAGCACTGCTGATTGGCAGCGTCAGTGCGATACCTACAATTACAGAGACTAAAATTCCCATAAAGAACGGCTGCAATTCGGTTGCCCACATAATGGCATTTCCTACTGCACTGGCTGCGGCTCCGATTGCCGGTGCCCACCAGATGGATAAGCCTGCTCCGATGAAAATGGTTACAAACGGAGTGACGATAATATCAATTTTGGTTTCTTTGGATACTGCTTTACCGAATTCGGCTGCAAAGATGGTGACAATCAATACTGCCAGCGGTCCGCCTGCTCCACCCAGGGTATTTGCGGCCACACCGACGGCTGCCAGTGAAAAAAGCACCAGTGGCGGACACTGCAAAGCAAAACCAATGGAGATTGCCATTGCCGGGCCGGTTGCTACTTTGGCATATCCACCGATGTCCACCAGAAGCTGGATGCCAGCCTGCTCACCAATTGTACTGATAATTGTTCCAATTAAAAGAGAAGCAAAAAGACCTTGTGCCATTGCACCTAAGGCATCAATGCCATATCTTTTTGCTGAGATAATAATATTTTTGCGTTTTAAGAACGCTTTTATCTTTTCCATTTTTCTTCCTCCTTGACTTTAGCTGTCTTGTCAGTTGTCTTGTCAGCCAAGGAGTAGTTTACCATATCGAGAAAAAAAGTCAAGCTGTTATCTTGCGTAGCCTTTTTCCCGTAATTTTTCTTCTATGATGTCAAGTAATTGTTCTGAATCTGCTTCTACGGTATGAAAGTGTTTATTTCCGGTCAGTGTCTTAAGCGGCTTTGCCTTGCTCTTTGCAACCTTTGCAATAAATTCGTCTACATCCTGACGGCTTTTTAAAATCAGATCCACCGTTATCTGTCCGTAAATATCATGCTCGATTACGACGTCTAAGACTTTCCCACCGAAATCCACGATGGTATAAAGCTCATCCTGTGTCTGTTCATCACTGTGGCTTACTGCAATGGTTCTTCTTGCTTTCTGTGTCTCTTCCGAAGGGTCATAAAGCACATAGCCTTTGTTGGTGCTTAAAATATTCTTATTTACTGCACGAAGCAATGCAATATCCTGTACAATCACCTGACGGCTGACTCCTAATTCTTTTGCCAATTCTGTTCCGGACAAAGGCTTTCCCTTCTCCCCCAGCATCTTAATGATGGTATCCCGGCGCATCTGCCCTTCCATTTTCTTTCCTCCTGACACAGTTACTTAATCCTCTTCAATCACATGAATTTCCAAAAAATCAAATTCAATTTCTTCCACAAAATTATCCTGATAAAACCTGGTCTTTGCATGCCACTTAAATTCATCCACATTGCGGTCTAACCAGATTGGTTTTCCCAAATCAAAGGTATAGCACACCTCATCTAATGCCCGGAACACCTTATGGGTTCTGGTATCCCCGGAGTCATCACAGATGGTGGTATCCTTTAACATATGATTGTCTTTAAATTCTTTTGCCCATAACCGGAACATCCCTTACCTCCTCTGGCGTGCTGCCTCATACATCAGCAGTGTTGCCGCAATTGCTGCATTCAGTGATTCTACTTTTCCTGCCATTGGAATGTGGATATAGGTATCTGCCATTCTGGCAATCTCATCCGATAATCCATTTCCTTCATTTCCAATTAAAAAGCCTGTGGGTTCTTTATAATCCGGCTCCTCATAAGAAACACTGCCCTGCAGATGGGCACTGTAAAGCTTTATTTTCCGGGACTTTAACTGCATCAATATATCCTGCAGGTTTTCCGTCACGAAAAATGGTACGCGAAAGATACTGCCCATAGTGGAGCGGATGGTCTTTGGATTAAAAACATCTACAGTGGTGCGGTTCATGATAATTCCGCTGATTCCCGCTCCCTCTCCGGTTCGGAACATCGTGCCTAAATTGCCCGGATCCTGAATACTTTCAAGAATCAGAAGATGGGCATTTTCCTTTGGTATTACTTCTTCTAAGGTATAATCCGGCATTTTCACAAGACAAAGGATTCCCTGCGGTGTCTTGGTATCCGACACACTTTCAAACACATGATTGGCAAGTACTTCATAATTTTTTCCCTGCAGAACTTTTACATGGGATTCCTCTTCCATGAAATGCTCGGAAACATAAATTCTATCAAGCCAGCCTTCCGGGATTTCCCGGAACATACGGATTCCTTCCACAACAAAAAGCCTCTGTTCATTACGAACTTTGGCTTTTTTTACTAACTGAATTAAATTTTTTACCTGCGGATTTGCTGTACTGGTAATCATAATAACATCCTATCTGGAAAGATTTCTACAAATTTCATACTGATATTCCGGAATGGATTTGGTCATTGCCAGTGCCTCGTCAATATCATAATCTACGAATTCACCATTTTTATATGCTACAAGACGGTTGGATTTGCCTTCGCACAGCAAATCTACGGCAATGCATCCCATGGTAGATGCATAAACACGGTCTTTACAGGTCGGGCTTCCACCACGCTGCATATGTCCTAAGATGGTCGCTCTGGTTTCAACTCCGGTTGCTGCTTCAATTCTCTTTGCCATGCTTGCGGAATGACCGATACCTTCTGCATTTACAATAATATGATGCTGCTTTCCACGTTTTCTGTTCTCTATAATATTATTTACAAGCTTCTGCTCGTCATAATCATATTTCTCTGGAAGCAGGATATCCTCTGCTCCATTGGCAATACCACACCACAGTGCAATGTAGCCTGCGCCTCTGCCCATTACTTCAATGATGGAGCAGCGCTCATGGGAGGTTGAGGTATCACGTACCTTATCAATGGCTTCCATGGCAGTATTTACTGCGGTATCAAAACCGATGGTATAATCGGTACAGGAAATATCAAGGTCAATGGTTCCCGGTAATCCGATGGTGTTGATTCCAAGTGCTGCCAGCTTCTGTGCGCCCTTAAAGGAACCGTCTCCACCGATTACAATAATTCCATCAATGCCATGTTTTCTGCAGATTTCAGCACCCTTCTGCTGTCCTTCCGGTGTTACGAATTCCAGACAACGTGCAGTCTGTAAAATTGTTCCACCTCTCTGGATAATGTCTGCTACATCTTTTGCTTCCATATCAATAATCTCTTCCTGCAAAAGACCTGCATAACCTCTCTTAATTCCTTTTACTTTCTTTCCCTTTGCAATAGCTTCCCTTACTACCGCACGGATAGCAGCGTTCATGCCCGGAGCATCCCCGCCACTGGTTAAAACACCAATTGTCTGAATTTCTTTTGACATTCCCTGTTACCTCCTATATGTAAACACTTCTCTTTGTTCTTTATCCAATCATTTTTATTCTAATCCTTAAACTGTGGTTTTGCAATGGCTACAATGACTTTTCTACAACTTTTACATTGTCTTTACCTAAGAAATTCCCAAGTTCTTCTAAAAGCTCTTTTGTAATTGCAACATTTCTGTTTTCCGGCAGACGCTTCATCTGTTTTTCTGCTGCAAGATAAATAACGACATGCTCTGAGCCATCGGCATCCATCATTTTTCCATAAAGAGCACCTTCTTTTTCTTCGAAATCGCTCTTACTTGGGAACTGCAGCCACAGCTCCCGTTTCACTTCATCAAAGGAAATGATTTTCTCACAAATAAGCTTGCCGTTACGGTCTTCTTCTGCAGTTACACGGCCTTCCACAAATACTTTGGCATCATTTTCAAGATATTTTGCATAACGCTCATAATCCTTCGGGAAAATGATGATTTCCACTGTTCCCACCAGATCTTCTAACGTAATAAATGCCATCGCCTTATTACTCTTGGTATACTTGATAACTTTATCGGTAATCATTCCACCGATACGTACCTTTGCGCCATCCGATACCTTAAGGGTTCCGGTCTCTTCATCCAGTACAAAGTCTGTGGTAACGGCATTGGTATTCTTCTTTAAACGCTCCATATATTCTTCCAGCGGATGTCCGCTGATATATATGCCCAGGACTTCCTTTTCAAAGCCAAGAAGCACTTCTTTGTCATACTCTTCTACATTCGGAAGCTTGATTTCGTACTCTGCCTTGTCCTCTTCCGGTGCAATATCAAAAAGTGTCATCTGACCAGCCATTGTGGTCTTCTTTTCCTGATTCAGTGCATCCAAAAGAGAACCGTATATCATCATCTTCTGACGGCGGTTTCCTTCCAGTCCGTCTAAGGCTCCCGCTTTGATAAAGTTTTCTATGGTCCGTTTATTCACTTCTCTTCCGGAAAGTCTTGTAATAAAATCCTTTAACGTGGTAAACGGCCCACGGATTTTACGCTCCTCCACAATGGCATCAATCACCGGTCTTCCGATACTCTTAATGGCAGAAAGTCCATAGCGGATTGCCTGACCGGATACGGAGAAACCACCCTCGCCTTCATTGATATCCGGCGGCAGAATTGCGATTCCCATCTGGCGGCAGGTGTAGATATATTCTGAGACTTTGGAAGTATTGTCTAAGACTGATGTCATTAACGCTGCCATAAACTCTACCGGATAATAGTATTTCAAATATGCGGTCTGATATGCAACCACTGCATAAGCTGCCGCATGGGATTTATTAAATGCGTATTTGGCAAAGTCAATCATGTTATCATAAATCTTGTTTGCCACTTTCTCATCGATTCCTCTTGCAATACAACCCGGAACATTTTCTTCCGGATTACCATAGACAAAGTTCTTCCGCTCCTGCTCCATTACCTTGCCTTTTTTCTTAGACATGGCACGGCGCACCAGGTCAGATCTGCCCCATGTATAACCGGCGAGGTCACGTACAATCTGCATAACCTGTTCCTGATATACGATACAGCCATAGGTCGGCGCCAGAATCGGCTCCAATTCCGGGCAGTCATAGGTAATGCTTTCCGGGTGGTCTTTTCCCTTGATATAAGCCGGAATAAAGTCCATTGGACCCGGACGGTAAAGAGAAATGCCTGCGATAACATCCTCTAAGCTCTGTGGCTTTAACTCCTTCATGAAGTTCTTCATTCCGGCACTTTCCAACTGGAAGACACCATCGGTTTTGCCGGTTCCAAGAGAGTCTAGCACTTTCTTATCGTTATAATCAATGGCATTCATATCAATTTTTTTACCGCTGCTCTTTTCTGCAAGACGGACTGCATTCTGGATTACAGTCAGTGTCCGGAGTCCTAAGAAATCCATTTTCAGAAGTCCTAATTCTTCAATGGTAGTCATGGTAAACTGTGTGGTTATGGTGCCATCGGATGCTCTTGACAACGGAACATATTCATCCATTGGTTTCTGGCTGATTACCACGCCTGCTGCATGCATGGACGTATGCCTCGGCAGACCTTCTAATCTTCTTGACATATCGATAAGTTTCTTTACTGACTCGTCGGATTCATACATGCCCCGAAGCTCCGGGTTCATCAACAGTGCCTTATCAATGGTAATTCCCAGTTCATTTGGAATTGCCTTGGCAATCGTATCCACAAAATTATAAGGCAAATCCATAACACGCCCCACATCACGGATTACTCCACGGGCTGCCAGCGTACCAAAGGTTACAATCTGTGTCACACAGTCCTTGCCATATTTTTCTACCACATAATCAATAACTTCCTGTCTTCGTTCAAAGCAGAAATCCACATCAATATCGGGCATGGATACACGTTCCGGATTTAAGAAACGCTCAAAAATCAGATTGTAACGAACTGGGTCAATATCTGTAATTCCGGTGGTGTAAGAAACAAGGCTTCCTGCGGCACTGCCTCGTCCCGGTCCCACCATAATATCATGCTCTCTCGCATAATGGATAAAGTCCCACACAATCAGGAAATAGTCCACATATCCCATATTTTTAATAACGGCAAGCTCATCATCTAATTTCTGTAAATATTTTGGTGCATCGGCTCCATACCGCTTATCCAGTCCTTCATGACACAATTTATTTAAATAAGTCCAGGAATCATAGCCTTCCGGCACCTCAAAATGCGGCACCTTGGTATGTCCGAATTCAATTTCCACATGACAGCGGTCTGCAATCTTCTGGGTATTTTCCAGTGCCTGCAGTGCATATGGAAAAAGTGATTTCATTTCCTCTTCGGATTTGACATAATACTGTCCACCTTCATAGCGCATTCTGTCTTCGTCCGCTAATTTCTTTCCGGTCTGAAGACAGAGCAGGATGTCATGAGGCTCTGCATCCTCTGCATTGGTATAATGCACATCATTGGTTGCTACCAGCTCAATTCCGGTCTCCTGACTCATGCGGAGAAGCTGCTGGTTTACCAGCTTCTGCTCCGGGATTCCATGATCCTGCAGCTCTAAAAAGAAATTGCCTTTTCCAAAACAGCGTTCATAGCGGTAAGCTACTTCTTTTGCTTCTTCATACATTCCACGTACCAGATTACGCTGTACTTCACCTGCCAGACAGGCACTTAGGGCAATGATTCCCTCATGGTATTTTTCTAACACTTCCATGTCCACACGCGGCTTATAATAGTATCCCTCCACAAAGCCTTTGGATACAATTTTCATCAGATTGCTATAGCCTGTGTTATTCTCTGCCAGAAGCACAAGATGATAGTATCTGTCCTCTCCATGTACCATCTCGCGGTCTAATCTGGAGCCGGGAGCCACATAGACTTCACAGCCAAGAACCGGGTTAATTCCCGCCTCCCTGGCTGCCTTATAGAAATCAATGACACCATACATAACACCATGGTCGGTAATCGCCCCTGCTGTCATGCCAAGTGCCTTGATTTTCTCCACATATTCTTTTATTTTATTTGAACCGTCTAACAGACTGTATTCTGTATGTACATGTAAATGGGCAAATGCCATTCCCGTTTCCTCTCTTCCGCTGTTTCTATTCTTCGCCTTTTATCACTGTCTCATATTATAGCGTTTTTTGCGGAAGGTTTCAACGACCGGAAGGAGATTCTGTGTGGATTATTCCGGGGAAATTATATCAATTTGCGGCATTCGGGCTGCTCCCCATATATTAACGAAATTGTTTAGAGACTCTTAGAATTTCTCACCAAAACTGGCAATGCTGGCACATGGACGTGCCAGCAAGGCACAGATGAACATGGATGTGAATTTGTGCCGGTTGCCGGAACTTTTTTTATATTTCATGAAATTCTTAGAGACTCTTAACAATGCAGTGACATATGGGTAGCAGCCCGAATGCCGCAAACTCATATATTTTTCCGGAATATACATACAATAAAAAGTGTATTTTGACATTCTTCTTCAATGTGCTAAACTATATGTGAAAAAATTAACGAAGTATATCTCAAGAGGTGATATCATGGAAAAGTCTGGATTGATTGTAGAAGGCGGCGGTATGAAATGCGCTTACAGTGCCGGAATTCTGGATGCCTTCTTAGACGACAATGTTACATTTGATTATTGTATGGGGGTATCTGCCGGTGCGGCAAATACTGCTTCTTACCTTGCCGGGCAACGTGGTCGTAATCTGCGTTTCTATATAGAGCATGTAAAAGACCCCCGCTACATCAGTATCAAAAATCTGATTAAAACCGGTTCTCTCTTCGGGCTTCAATATATTTACGGAACCTTAACCAATTCCACAGGAAACGACCCGCTGGATTATGATGCCTTAGCAGCAAATCCAAGTGAATTTCATTTTCCGGCAACCAATGCTGCCACCGGAAAGGCAGAATATTTTTCCAAAGAAGATTTAGGCCGTGATGATTACCGCGGCATTATGGCAACCTGTGCCCTTCCGGGCTTCTGCAAACCGATTTCTTTTCACGGCAATTATTACTATGATGGCGGTGTTGCAGATTCCATTCCGGTTGAACGTGCCATTGCAGATGGCTGCGACAAGGTAGTAATTATCTACTGCCGTCCACTTGGCTATGTCAAGCAGCCGGAGAGTTACCGTTTTCTTTACAAAAAGATGTTACGGAAATTTCCAAATACGATTACTGCAATTGATAACAGACACTTAAATTACCGGCACTCGATAGAAGTTGCTGCAAAATTACAAAAAGAAGGACGGGCATTTCTCTTTGCACCGTCCCATCAGGTTAAGATTGGCACTTTTACCACTGACCCGAAAATCATGCAGGAGCTTTATGATTTAGGAATCAGTGATTATAAAGCACAAAAGGATGCGCTGCGTGCCTTCTTAAACAATTAACAATATTTCTTTCTGCCAGCAGCTGCCACAACCATCAATCCAGCTGCGGAAAACATCAGAAGCAGTATTCTTCCAACCGGTGTTTCATCACCAGTTTTTATGGTTGCAGTCTTCTGTGTTGTTCCCGTCAGGGCTGCCGTATTGGAACCGGCTGCATCAGCGCTGCTTCCATTTGAAGTTCCCGCTACTGTGCCGGAACCGTTCGTTCCAGTGCTGCCTGTAGTTCCATTACTGCCTGTGGTTTCACCTGGATTGGAACCGTTTCCAGTGGAAGGGGCTTCCTTTACGGCAACTGTCACCTTTGTAGATGCAGAAGCCAGATAGTTCCCTGTCTCTGCATACCGTACGAAATAGTCACCTGCTGCAAGCTGGCTTATCTTTGTACCATCTGTAACCTTGATCCAATGAATTTCATCTGTGCTGTATTCCATTGCAGTAGTCAGGTTTTCAATGGCTCCATCACTTGCACCTGTTTTACTGGTATTTACAGCCTTCAGTCCTGTTGGTGCCGCCTGACCTGCCTTCCCTATCGTAAACTGCAGATGTGCTGCTTCATGATACACTCCAATACCTGTTATTGTTACCTCTGCATTTCCTGCATTTTTGTTATCCGAATAAGCAACGGTATAATCCGTATCCTTTGTCAGTGTCTGTCCGTCATATACCACAAGTACTTCCGGTTCCTTTGCTGTTCCATCATAAGTATAGGTCGTTGGATTCAATGTTGCCGATAAATCTGCATCTGTCATCTTACGATAACGAAGCTCCACATTCTGGGCAATCTGACCATCTGCATCCACAATGGTATTTCTGTAATCAACATCTGCAGGATTTCTCTTCCTATTTGCAATAGAATAATCTTTTGGCAGGAATCCCCGGATTGTTCCCAGGCTTTCTTCCAGTGCAACATTAGCATAATTCGAAATACCCTGGCTTACATTCTTTAATACCAGCTTTGAATCTTCATCCATTGTAAGCTTCTCTAACCAGCACTGTCCAGAACCGTCATTTCCGGATACTGTAACTTCACTTCCCTCAAGCTTTACTCCACTGTTCGTCATCCACTGTAAATCAGTCAGTGCTGCTTTTGCATTTTTAAAGGTCAGTTCCTTTGTAAGTCCGACACCGCCATTGGTAATCTTTCCCTTATAATTACCATTTGCAATGGTAAGATTGTTCCCTGAGGAAATCGTATCCAGAATCAATGTATGTCCGTTCAGGTCAAGGGTTACGGCTTTACTGTCTCCGATTGCTGCGGTTCTTCCATTTCCATAAATATCTTTCACAAATTTGATGGTATCTCCATCTTCCAGGTATCTGAAATCATTACGTGCCCCGGTTCCACCGAAGTCTCCATTCAGCATTCTCTTAGTCGTTCCATCCGTTCCAATCAGCTCTGCATATTCTATGTCATATTCTCCACAGACCATACATCTGCCGGAATATCCTGCTAAAATCGGATGTTCACAGTTATCTACATCATATGTCTCGCCGGTTGCCATTATCTGTACCCAGTTTTCCCCGCCATCGCTATATTTTACGATATCATTCTGCGTCTGCAATGTTCCTCCCAGAAGTGGCGGAGTACCGGTAGCAGCACTTCCGGTTCTGGATATGGAAAGCTCACCGCCTGCTGCATTCATTAAAATGTTGCTTCCCCCTATTACAGAATGCCCTTCTGCTCCCAGAAGTGTAATGTAATTTCGTGCCTGAAGGTCTGCATCCCCTGCAATTGCTGCATTGTTCGCACTCTGCATGGATATTCTATTTGCATTTATCTTTGCATTTCCTTCGATTATGGCAGCATCTCCATTTGCCTGCAGCATAACAACTAATGAAGGTGCCGTAATCTCTGTACTTCCGGTTGATACCGCTCCCCCTTCACTGGTTATCTCAACACCATATCCATTTTCTGCATTGACAGCGAGATTTCCTTTTACCGCAGTCTTCTTTGCGCGGATTGTTACATCTTTTACTGTTTCTAATTCAAGATTGCCTTCTGCTATTGTTTCACCCACAAGAACTATCCTGCCACTCGAACTGTTCGAATTACTGTTTCCATTGGATGACAGGAAAGTATCTGTTGCTTTAAAAAATGTCTCTGTTACATTTATATTATTTCCATTTACCAGATCAAACGAATTCAGGGAACCAGTCTTTTTCAGGCTGATTTCTCCGTTCTGCTCATCCGTTGCCTCTATCAGATACTTCACCGCTCCACCTGATAAATAGATGTCCAACAGATCCGCCTCAAGCTTAACTGAACCGGCAGAGATAAATGCATCACCAGTAACATCGTCTGCATCTAAAGTTATCTTCCCGGCGGTTTTTAAGTCCACCAGAGAAAGTCCCTTTATAAGAGCATTTCCACCCCTTCCAGAAAATTTAATATCTCCGGTATATTCATCCGTCTTAAGTACTGCATCTGCAGTTCCTGTAACCAATGTTTCCGTATCATTACAATTTGTCAGATAAAAGTTACCATCCCCTTTCAATGTCAGGGTTCCATTTTCAATCTTTAAGATTTCTGTTGAACTTCCTCCGTTCGAATATATTCTTACAATTCCTTTTACTTCCATTATACCTGCACTATAATAGATATATGCTTCCGGAAGAGCCGCCGGGTCACATTCACTCATGGTTCCACTCCCTCTGCTTCCTCCGAATGCATAGTATTTGCCATCCTCTAGTTCCGTTCCGTTTATGGATACCTTCAGCCCCTCTGCATGTACCGGCATTACTTCCTGCATTCCGGTAAATACAGTCATCAGCAGCAGTAACACTGCCAAGATTCCACATGTTTTCTTTTTTAATTTCATAAGTTCCCTCCAAAATTTATTTTTCTCTTACGAAATATTTTTCAAAATGAATTTGTATACCAATTTTCTTTATACCATTCTTTTTGAAGGATTGTCAACCGAGGTGGGATGAAAAGCACTTTAGTGGGATGAAAGATTCGTATTTTTTCGACAGGTATGCTATAATAATGCCTGAAAAGCCATGAAATCGAAAGGAGGCTATCTTATTGCGGTTTGCGATTGTTGATGACAATATAGAAGAAATACATATGACAGAGCTGCTCATCCGGGACTGGTGCGGCAGCCATAACATAACGGTCTGCTGTGATTCCTTTACCGAAGGGGATGCTTTTTTGTTGTCTGCTGCCTCGAATTCCTATGATTTTGTGCTATTCGATATTTATCTTAAGGAAGCAAACGGGATTGACCTTGCGGTTTCTTTTCGCAGGATTTCACCGAAGACACCGATTGTCTTTCTGACCTCCAGCTCGGAATATCATGTGGAAGCTTTGCATGTCCACGCTTTCGACTATCTGCAAAAGCCGATTACCAAAGCTGCCATCCATCCGTTATTAGATGACCTTCTGGCTGTCCGTCCTGTTTTGGATTCCCATTTATTTCTGACCGTAAATACCAACAAGACGAAGCTTCCGATTCTTTATTCGGACATTCAATATATTATTTCAGATTCAAACTATCTTATTATTCATACCAGCGAAGAAATCCGCTGCCGTATGCTGTTTCGGGATGTTACCCGCACGCTTTCGGAGGATGAACGTTTTTTGACCATTAACCGTGGTGTTATGGTAAATCTGGACTATGTTTCTTCCATGGACGGAGCAGTCTGCATGATGAATGATGGAGCATCCTTTTCCATGAACAAAAAGCAGTCTAATACCCTTCAGCAGACTTATATTACCTGGCAATTTACCCAACGCACAAAGTCACTTTTACACGGAGGTCTGTCATGAATCCTTTTACTGTTCTGATTGCCGCAGCCCATTACGGAGTTATTTTCCCGGGTATTTTTATCTGCATCGTTCCGGTTGCTGACTGGATATCAATTCCCCTGCGGAAACTCTTTTCTGTTCTGATTCCGGTTATGACTGCAATTTGTCTGATTTTAGGCTGCGTTGAATCCACCTGGAATTATGATGCAAATCTGTTCTTTTTCCCACTCCTGTCCGTATGCCTTATTGTATATTTTATTACGGTCCGCCTGAGTAATCTAAAGCTCTGGTATTCATTTTTATGTGCCACCGCAGCCCTTTCCTTTGGCTGCATTGCCAACGATTATATCATTGCTTATACCGTCCCTTCTTCCAATGTAGATGACAGCTCTGTTCCGGGACTGCTCTTACAATACGCCATCAGCTTTCTTATTATGTTCTTATTTATCGTCATAAAAGATAAGCTGAAATGGATTTTCGAAAATGTAAATCAGCCTTTATTCTGGTGGCTTACATGGATTATTCCTGCCATTATTACTTTTTGTAATATCTTTATGCTGCCTAAGGACTACAACAATATCCGTGTAGGCCGGGTATTTGTAATTGCCATGGTTATCGAGGTGGTTCTTTTTATCTTTTTTATAACCTTCCAGATTCTGCTTTATCTCATTGCCGTTACAACTGCACAGAAAATCAAAGCAGATACCACTTCGATTATGTACCGCGCCCAGGCAAGCCAGTATGTCAAGCTTCAGAATTATCTCGATCAGTCCCGTCAGGAGCGGCATGATTTCAAACATACCATTGCAGTTATGCAGGAGCTGGCCCAATCCGGGCAATATGAAGAATTAAAAAATTATATGGCTGACTACCAGCTGGAAACCGGAAGACATTCCATGCAGTATCTTTTCTGCCAAAACATGGCTGTGAATGCAGTTATCAGTTACTATGCTTCCCTTGCAGAATCTTGTCATATCAAAATGGATTTTAAGGTTATTGTTCCCCGGAAGATTTCTATTTCTGATGTAGACTTAAGCCTGCTTTTCGGCAATCTTTTGGAAAATGCCATCCATGCCTGCTGTCAAGTTCCGGTGGAAAATAGATATATCCACCTCAGTTCTGACCTTAACAGTCCGGGCACCATATATATCACAATGGTAAACAGCTTCAATGGAATTGTAAAAAAGATGAACGGGCAGTTTCTGTCTACAACAGAAAGCGGCAGCGGTATTGGACTTCTTTCTATCCAAACCACTGCCGAACGTTATCATGGTTCTACCCGGTTTTACAATGAGGAAACGGAGTTTATTTCAAATATTATGCTGCGGTTATCTTAAGAGAAAACTATTTCATCATATGATTGTAATGGATTCCTGTTTCATTTGAGACCTCCCTGTTGCCGGATGTATCTATTTTACTGTATCAGGTATAAGACTTCAAGATGCTTTACTTATCTCTCGCGGACTTTCAAAAAAATAGGACTTAAATCATTCAAACCCTTGTTGTATAAGGTTTCTCTTGATTTAGTCCTATTTTATCATCTGATTTAATTACTGAAGATCCTCATCTCTTAATCCATCGGAACCATCCGCATGCTCAAATGCTGCAAGTTCCGGATGTTCTCTCTTTTCTTCCGTATAGTTCTCATAAGGTGCTTTCTTATGTTTCTGTTCTGCCCAGATACGGTCTGCAACCGGTCCCCACTCTTCTGCATAGTGATCACACTTAGAGCAAAGATGCTCAACAGTCTCTTCTGCCTCAGCGTTTGTTCCCTTCGCACCAGTCTTGTTTACCATTTCTCTTAAGAGCTTTGGATTCTCAAGCATCGGACATGGACGCAGGTGGTTTCTGTTAAATGGCTGTCCTTCATGATATGCCTTAAACAATGGACTCTGCAGCATCTCAAGGATTGACTTATCATGGATATTCGAATCCGAGAAATGGATAAATACGCACGGTTCTGCGTCTCCCTGTGCATTAATATGGAAGTAGTTACGTCCACCGGCAATACATCCGCCAACAAATTCTCCGTCATTCTGGAAGTCCATTGGGAAAAATCCGATATCATTGTCTCCGGTACGAACCCAGCGAATCTTCTTAATAATTTCTTCCCGCTGTTCCAATGTCGGCATCAGCTCCGGAGCTGCGTTCTGTCCTACCGGCATATAATGGAAGTAGAAACCGAAACGTGCGCCCTTATCAGCAATGAAACGTAAGAATTTCTCATCGGTAACAGCCTCAACATTGGCTCTGGTATAGCAGATAGAAGTTCCGAATATGATACCATATTGTTTCAACAGATCCATTGCCTTCATAACTGCTGCATAATGTCCGTCACCACGACGTCCATCATTTGTCTCAGGTGTTCCCTCAATGGAAAGAAGGAATGTAATATTTCCAAGTTCTACAATCTTCTTACATAACTCCTCATCAATCAGAGTAGAGTTGGAGAAAAGACCGAACATACAATCATTATGCTTCTCAGCAAGTTTTAAAATATCATTCTTACGAACAGTCGGTTCTCCACCTGTCATAAAGTAAAGATAAGTTCCAAGTTCCTTACCCTGTGTAACAATCTTATCCATATCCTCATAGGACATGTTATTCTTGTGGCCATATGTGCCGGACCAGCATCCTACACAATGCATATTACATGCGTCTGTCGGGTCAAAAAGAATCAGCCATGGAATATTACAGTTGTACTTCTCACGGTTTGCCCTGATTGTCTTTGTTCCACGGAAAAATGCTTCATATCCTAAATTCAGAAGGAATTTCTTAGCATAATTTGGATTTGTCTCATCCAGAACACGGTTTACAAACTTCACCCATCTGTTCTCCGGATTCTTTACATACTCTCTGACCTTATCCAATGTTGCCTTGTCTGCGCCATTTCCCCAGAAAGTCTCTGCCTTATCAATAAGTTCAAGGAATGTTTCCTGTCTTTTCGCGATATCATCTGTCTTAGTCAACTTACCTACGATGCTATTGGTCATTATCTCAAAAGCTTTTCTTTCTACTTTGTGCTGTGTGTTTTCAACGAATGAAGCCATGCTAACTTCCTCCCTCTTTTTTCTTCTATGTATTTTAACATTTATTAGTATAAGAAACAATGCGTTTTTTTGACATATACAATAGATTTTTTTTGTATGGTCAAGTTATACTTTTTCGACAATTTGTATATCTGACAGCACAAATTGTCCATTTTGTTTATAACTGCTCATCATAGACAAGTCCTTTGATATCGTCCTCGGCAAGTTTATGCTCCGCAACCTTTTTCTCTGCTTCACTCTTTAAAAGGCTGCTCTGGGTCTCCTTGTCTAATTTTGTATCAGTCTTCTTATCCTCTTTCTTGTCTGCATCCTTCTTATCCGTATCTTTCTCATTTTCTTTGATGGTCTCATCGATGTGGTCTACTGCTTCCCCAATCAGTCCTAATGTTGCTTCATCGGATGCATTGTCTAATATTTCTTCCGCTTCCTTCTGGCTGTCTATCATATCATGATGCTTTAACCGTTCCGTATGTACTGCCCGGAGGTATCCGTTATCCTCGGCTCTTTCCTTTCCAAGGTCTTTTATCTTGCTTCTGTATTCTGACTCCATTTTATAGTAGTCCATGGACTCTTTCTGATAGTCTGTCATTCCGCCTTTCTGTAATTCTGAGACATGCTCTAATTCTTCTTTGGAAAGCATGCTTCTTCCTTCTGCTGTACTGGCTTTCTTTAAAAGGTCAAGGTCTGCCTCTTCCTGGCTGCCATCCGCTACCTGGTAACGTCCCTTTAATTCAGCTTCCTTATTCTGTAAGTCGCGGATTTCACTCTGATAATCTTTTATCTCGCTGTCAATTTCCTTAATGTGGGCACGCCGCTCGTCCATCTCTTCATCCACTGCGTGCTCACCGGAAAATGTATCCATAATCTTCTTTAATGCTTCTTTCTGGGCATTTGCCATTTTCTGTCCAATCAGATCTGTCTGATTCAGATTAAGACCGGCACCTTTTATTACATTGCTGTCATTCTTATTATCCTGCTTCTTATCATCTGACTTTGCACTTCCCTGTGTCCCGTCATTCTGATATAAGCTCTGTGTCCCAAAACTGGTATTGATTCCATTCATATACGCTTCCCTTGCCTTTCTGCAACGCTTATCCGGTTATCGGATATTTCTTTCACTGTTGTATACACTTTTATAAATAATACATCGGTTTTCCACTGCGTTTTCCTAAGAGTTTTGGTCTTATTTTTCCTTTACAATAGCTTTCGTCAGAATCCATTCTGCCCACTGGGCATAATATTTTCCTAGAGGATGGGCATCATCACTGGTATACTGGGCATCGAGGTTTCCTGCCCCATCATCATAGATTTCATTCACATCAATATAATAGGTCTGCTTCTGGTCACATAAGGACTCCACCACGTCATTGAGCCAGTCAATATTGGCATTGTTATAAAGGCTGTCCGAATCGGATTTTGCCTTGGAAACATGAAGACTCGCCTCTAAGAATAAAATGGCATCCGGCTGCATTTCCCGTATTTTCTCTACCACTTCACGATATTGCTTTTCTATGCTTGCATGTGGATATCCCAGTTCATTGATACCTAGCATCAGATAAATCTTTCCGTAATTTTTCCGGCTTAACACTTCATCCAAAGTTTCTTTTCCATAGCCCGGCATATCCACCTCTGTTTCAAACAGCTTAAAGGAACTTAAGCCAATCGTTGCAAATACATCCGCATCCCCAAGGTCTGCATACTCCGATAATCCTACTGTTCTGGAATCTCCAATAAATAAAGCATCGGAAAAATAGCTGATATCCTCTGTTGTAAAGGTTCCCTCCTGCTCCGTATCTGCCACCGTTTCATTATCCTTGGTACCTGTTTTATCTTCTGTATTTTCTGTACTATCAATATCTTCTTGTCCTGTACCGGCTTTATCTGTGCTGTTTTCTTCCGTTCCGGCAACTGCTTCCGCCGGCTCTTTTTCTGTGTCTGTCACCTGTGCCAGTTCTTCCTGCCTTGCCTTCTTCTCCTGCTCCGCAGTTACAAGCTTTACGGTAATCACCGGGAATGCAATCACAAATGTCAGCAGTAAAAGTATAGTAAATTTATATTTTTTCATCGTATTTCCTCACTAGAATCTGAAGTATAAGAATGGATCATCCATTCCAAGATACATACAATATACGCTCGCCCAGAATAATGCCAGCAGCAGTAAAATCACCCAGAGGCGGTTCTTATTCTTCTTAAGGAGCTTCTCCTGAACACCTGTTGCAAACAGGATACCAAGCACCAGATAAATGCCATAGGTCTTACCATATTTCAGATAATCTCCCTGAAACAATACCGTTCCGGTACTGCCAAAGAATGGGAATAATTTCTGTAAATAAATGCCAAGCTGGCTTAAATCCGTAATCACAAAGACCAGCCAGGAAAGTGGTATCCAGAGTATCATATAAATATGGCCAAGCGCCTTATGCCGCTCCAGCACTTTTCCAAGTCCGGCTTTTTCCACGAATAATAAGACAAAAAGCAAAAGTCCCCACAGTACAAAGTTCCAGCTTGCGCCATGCCAGAGCCCTGTCAGAAGCCATACCACAAACATATTGCGGACGGTCTTTGCAAAACCACCGCGGTTGCCGCCCAGCGGAATGTATACATATTCCCGGAACCAGCCACCCAGTGTCATATGCCAGCGACGCCAGAAATCCGTCATGGACACTGCCATATACGGATTGTTAAAGTTCTGTGGAAAGTCAAAGCCCATCATCCGCCCCAGTCCGATTGCCATCAGGGAATACCCATAGAAGTCAAAATATAACTGCAGGCTGTATGCCACAATGCTCATCCATGCCAGCGGTGTGGAAATGCTCTCATAACCGATTGCTGTCACCTCTGTCCAAAGATGTCCCACCCGGTTTGCCAGCAATACTTTATAAGCAAGTCCCAGTGCAAATACCTTAAGTCCGGATTCCACCTTTACCATGGAATGTTTTCTCTTATGAAGCTGCTCCTGAATCAGATGGTAATTGACAATCGGTCCTGCAATTAACTGCGGGAACATGCATAGATACGTTCCCAGAGAAATCAACGATTTTTCCGCTTTTGTTTCCCTCCGGTACACGTCCACCAGATAGGAAATAATCTGGAACGTATAAAAGCTGATTCCAATTGGCAGAATCAGATTCCATGTTTCCAGTTGTACCTTAACGTGCATTGCACCAAAAAGGGCATTCAGATTCTCTATAAGAAAGCCCAGATATTTAAACAGAATGAGCCATCCTAAATCATAGACGATTCCAACCACAAGCCAGGCTTTCCTCGCCCGCTTCGTCTTCTGTGCCGCAATCAATTTTCCAGCCACGAAATTGACCACCACAGACATAATCATAAGTAAAAGATAACCCGGATTTCCCCTGACACCATAGTAATAAAAACCAAGGCTGGCAAGGAAAAGCCAGGCATTCTTATAAGAAGCCGGCAGGATATAATAAACCAGAAAAAATACCGGCATAAAATACATGATAAATGCTATGCTGCTAAAAACCATCTTTCGTATCCTCTCTTTACTATCTTAAAATGGTATTATCCATTCATTCTTTACCATTCATTATACTCTTTATAGATTAGACGTTCCAGATGAAAAAAAAGTTTCTTAAATTCCGTATTTCGATAAATTTCTTCTCTGACAGTAAAAAGAAAGTCCTGATGTCACAAATTCTGCCACCGGAACTGCCAGCCAGACTCCCTTTAATCCGATAATTTGCGGCAGAATCAGTAAAGAGGCCAGAATACAGACAAAGGTTCTGCTGAAGGATACCAGTGCAGATGTTTTTCCATCAGAAAGTGCCGTGAACAGCGAAGAGGTAAATACGTTATAGCCGCTGAAAAGATAGTTGATGCCAAACAATGCAAATCCCGTAACTGTCATTGCAAAGGTATGACTGCTTTCTGAGACAAATACTGATGTAATCGGCTTCGCCAGAAGAATCGATGCCACCGCCATAAAGCCAGAGGATATTTTTACAAACCGGTTACTGATATGGTAAACGTTACTTAATTTTTCACTGTTCTTTGCTCCGTACTGGAAGCTGATAACCGGTGCCACACCCATGGAAAATCCAAGATACAGCGCATTGAATAAAAACTGTCCGTATAAAATAATGGTAATTGCAGCTACCCCGTCTGCTCCAACCATACGCATCAGAATAATATTAAAAAGGTATGTAATTACTGCATTGGAAAGGTTCGTTACCATCTCGGAAGAACCGTTGGTGCAGGACTGCCACAATGCTTTTCCATCCCAATGGAAGCGGGTAAAATGAAGTCCTTTTCTTTTCACCAGGAAATAGATGACTCCCACTACCGCAGGAATCATCTGTCCGATGCCTGTTGCAATAGCTGCTCCGGCAATGCCAAGCTGCATTGGCCCCATAAAGACATAATCTAAGATTGCATTGGCTACACCTCCGGCAGTAATCAGTCCGAGTCCATATGCAGGTTTTCCTGCAGTCACAAAGAAGCACTGAAATAAACTCTGCAAAATACAGCACGGTCCAAAATACATCATATCAATAAGATATGTTTTCCCATTTTCGAATAAAGAGTCGTCTGCTCCTAATGCATATACAATCGGTTTATGAAAAAGTAATACAATAACCAGCAGCACCAGACTTACAGCAACTCCTACCACTGCAAGAAAAGTAAAGTTCTCACATGCTCCCTTTTCATCTCCCTCACCCATTTTTCTTGCTACCACTGCACTTCCACCGGTTGCTAACATAACGCCGATTGCAATGAGAATACAAATAACCGGCCATACAATATTGACTGCAGAAAGAGCGCTTTCTCCTACCAGTCTTGACACAAAGATTCCATCTATGATTGTATACAATGACATAAATACCATCATAATCATAGATGGCAATGCAAATTTCAATAAGGATAATGTTTTAAAGTTCTGATTTAATGAATTCGACATGATAACCTCCTTGTCTTATGAATCACTATTTGCTATCATAAACTATATGGTAACCATATAGTCAAGGAGATTTTTTTAATGAGTAGAAATGAATATCTGACCACCGGAGAAGTTGCCCGGATGATGGGCACTACAAAGAATACACTGTTTCACTACGACCAGCTTGGCATTTTTTCACCCGAAGCAAGAGGGGACAATGACTACCGCTACTACACCGTCCGCCAGATGGATGTGTTAGATGCCATTATCACGCTGCGGGAACTTGGCATGCCTCTGTCGGAAATTAAAGAATACATGGAACACCGAAGCCCGGAAAATTATGCCACACTTCTTACGAAAGAAAACGCTGTCATCGAACAGCAGATTCGTGCATTAAAAGAAAAGCAGAAGTGGATTCAAAGACAGCAGAAACGAATTAAAACCAGCCTGACTACAAATCCGGATATCATTGAAGAAGTCTCTCTGCCAGGATTTTATATTGCAGCACACCCTATCAGTTCTTCCGATGATAAGACCATCTCCGTAAAAGTCAGTGAGCTTCTGAACTCCTATTATGAAAGCAAGGAAACTACCGGTTTTACGGTGCTTTATATCCAGATGGAACGTGACCTTGCCCGGGGTGCCCACAATCTTTATCACGAAGTATGCCTTGCCATGCAGACCCCTCCCAAGAAAATGCCTTACCGGATTCTTCCGGCTTCTAAATGTCTCGCCGCCTATCACCTGGGAGACTGGGATGATATTTCACTCGCTTATGACAGGCTGCGCAGCTACATGAAGCAGCACCAGATTACTTCATCCGATGGCAGATTCTATGAAGAAGAATTGATTAACGCTACCATGACGGATAAACAAAGTGAATATCTTACCCGCATTATCGTCAGAATCTAAAAAGCAGCATTACTTTTTTATTTTCCTGTAATGCTGCTTATCTATTTTACAGTGCCCCAAGAATCTCTTTTGCCCGGTCTATCTGCTCCTTTGTAGGCGGGTCTACGCCTTCTAACCGGTATGGAATTCCAAGTTCCTTCCATTTAAAGACGCCTAAGGTATGATATGGCAGCACTTCCACCCGCTCTACTGTCTTAAGGGTATCAAGAAAACTTCTTAAGCGGTAAAGCTCGTCCTCGTCTGTTGTAATACCCGGCACCAGCACATGGCGGATCCACATTGCTTTGCCATGGTCTGATAAATAAGCTGCCATTTCCAAAATATTCTGATTCGTCTGTCCGGTGAGTTTCCGGTGTGCCGCATCATCCATATGCTTAATGTCTAACATAAAGAGGTCTGTATATTTCATCAGCTCATCAAATTTACTTTTAAATGGCTCTTCCAAGGAAAATGGATTGCCAGAGGTATCGAGACAGGTATTTACCCCTTTTTCTTTTGCCAGCCGGAACAGTTCTGTCACGAAATCTATCTGTAAAAGAGCCTCTCCACCGCTTACGGTGATTCCGCCCTTTTCTTTCCAATAAGTTTTGTAGCGAAGTGCCTTTTTTAACACTTCTTCCGGTGTCATCAGCTCTCCGCCATCTTTCGCCCAGGTATCCGGGTTATGGCAGTACTGACATCTCATGTTACAGCCTTTTAAAAATACAATATATCTTACACCCGGCCCGTCTGCCGAGCCAAAGCTTTCTACGGAATGGATGCGTCCTTTTATTTCACTCATATTGCCTCCTATACACCAAAATACTTACGGATGCTTAACAACCTATAAAAATGTGCAGGCTTTTTTCATTAAGCCTGCACATTCTGCTTTACCTGAATTGTGGAAAAATCGCATGCTCCCCGCAGTTCGGTTACTGTCTTAAATTACATACGCTCATGACAGGTACGGGCAATAACATCAAGCTGCTGCTCTTTTGTCAGGTCGATGAACTTAACTGCATAGCCGGATACACGGATTGTGAAGTTTGCATACTCTTCTTTCTCCGGATGCTCCATTGCATCAATAAGCTTTTCTTTGCCAAATACATTGACATTCAGATGATGAGCACCCTGGTCAAAGTATCCGTCCATTACATTTACAAGATTATCGATTCTTTCCTGCTCGTTGTTTCCAAGTGCGCCAGGATTGATGGTCTGTGTATTGGAAATACCATCTAATGCCCACTCATATGGAAGCTTGGTCAGAGAGTTCAGGGAAGCTAAAAGTCCGTTCTGCTCTGCACCGTAAGATGGGTTAGCTCCCGGTGAAAGTGGTTCGCCGGCTTTACGTCCATCCGGCATAGCTCCGGTTGCTTTACCATATACTACGTTAGAAGTAATGGTAAGGATAGAAGTTGTAGGCTCAGAATCACGATAAGTATGATGTTTCTTTAATTTATCCATGAAAGTCTTAAGCAGCCATACTCCGATTTCATCTGCACGGTCATCATCATTTCCGTACTTCGGGAAGTCTCCTTCGATTTCGAAGTCTTTTGCAAGTCCGTTCTCATCACGTACGACTTTTACTTTTGCATATTTGATTGCAGAAAGAGAATCAATAACATGTGAAAATCCTGCAATACCGGTTGCAAAGGTTCTCTTTAAGTCGGTATCCATCAGAGAAAGCTCTGCTGCTTCATAGTAATATTTATCATGCATATACTGAATCAGGTTCAGTGTATTTACATAGATGTCTACTAACCAGTCCATCATCTTGTCATATTTTGCCATTACTTCATCATAGTCAAGATATTCAGCTGTAATTGGTGCGTAGTTTGGTCCTACCTGCTCGCCTGATTTCTCATCAACACCACCGTTGATTGCGTAAAGCAGACATTTTGCAAGATTTGCACGGGCACCGAAGAACTGCATCTCTTTACCTGTCTGTGTAGCAGATACACAGCAGCAGATTGCATAATCATCGCCCCATACCGGTTTCATTGCATCATCGTTCTCATACTGGATTGAGCTTGTTTCAATCGAGATACGTGCTGCATAATCACGGAAGGTCTGTGGCAGTCTGGATGAATAGAATACAGTAAGGTTTGGTTCTGGTGCCGGTCCCATATTCTCTAAAGTATGAAGGAAACGGAAGTCTGTCCTGGTTACCATGGAACGTCCGTCTACACCTGTTCCTGCTACATCAAGGGTTGCCCATACAGGGTCACCGGAGAATAACTGGTTATAAGAAGGAATACGTGCAAATTTAACCATACGAAGTTTCATTGTGAAATGGTCAATCAGCTCCTGAGCCTGCTGCTCGGTAAGAATTCCCTTATCCATATCTCTCTTAATATAAATATCAAGGAAAGTAGAAACACGTCCTACTGACATTGCTGCACCGTTCTGTGTCTTGATTGCTGCAAGGTATCCGAAGTATAACCACTGAACAGCCTCTTTTGCATTGGTTGCAGGTCTTGAAATATCATATCCGTAAATCTCAGCCAGTTTCTTCATGTCTTCCAGACATTTAATCTGCTCTGCAATTTCTTCTCTTAAACGGATGACATCATCTGTCATCTGTCCGCATCCGCAGTTGGCTTTGTCTTTCTTCTTCTCAGCGATTAAGTAATCCAGTCCGTATAATGCTACACGGCGGTAATCACCTACAATACGTCCACGACCGTAGGTATCCGGAAGACCTGTTAAAATCTTAGCATGACGAACCTTCATCATTTCCGGTGTATAAGCATCAAATACTGCTGTATTGTGTGTCTTATGATACTTGGTGAAAATTTCTTTTAATTTATCATTTACTTCATAACCGTAGGTCTCACATGCCTGAACAGCCATCTTAATTCCACCATATGGCATGAAAGCTCTCTTTAATGGTTTGTCAGTCTGAAGACCAACTACCTGCTCTAAATCTTTTAAGCTTTCATCGATATATCCCGGACCATAAGCTGTAATTCCGGTTACAACCTCTGTCTCCATATCAAGAACGCCGCCCTTGGCACGCTCTTCTTTCTGTAATTTCTGAAGTGCCCCCCATAGCTTGTTGGTTGCATCTGTCGGCTCAGCTAAAAAGCTCTCATCTCCATCATATGGAGTGTAGTTGTCCTGAATAAACTGACGAACATTGATTTCTTCTTTCCAGAGACGTCCTTCGAATCCATCCCACTCTTTCATTTCAATCATTACGATATCCTCCTAAAAAATGTATTCAGTATGAACACTGAATGGTTACTAATTAGTCTTGTTTAACTGTAGTTAGTATATACTGACTATTATTTTTTTGTCAATATCTTTTGATGTTCAAAATAACATACACAAAAGAAAACGAGCCAGTCCTCCAGGTTCATCGCCCAGACGGTCGGCTCGTTTTCGTTATACTTCATGTGGTTTTTCCACTTATCCGTCAGTCATATAACGGTTTTATCATAGACTATTTCTTTTCTGATTGCAATAGCTTATGAAAACTTTTTATCAACTATTTTTTCCGTTTTATCTGTTCTTTCGCTACAATACTTTGGAAAGGAAGTCGCATAGACGCGGATTCTGTGGATTGGCGAAGAATTCTGCCGGTGTATTCTCTTCCTGAATCTGTCCTTCATTGATAAACATGACACGGCTTGCCACTTCTCTTGCAAATCCCATTTCGTGCGTTACCACTACCATAGTCATTCCGTCCTGTGCCAGTTCTTTCATAATTTCAAGAACTTCTCCTACCATTTCCGGATCCAGTGCGGAAGTCGGCTCGTCAAATAACATGACATCCGGATTCATTGCCAGTGCTCTTGCAATTGCAATACGCTGTTTCTGTCCACCGGAAAGCATTGCCGGATAGGTATCTGCTTTATCGGAAAGACCAACTCTCATCAAAAGCTCGTCCGCACGCTTAGATGCCTCTTCCTTATTCATAAGTCCGGTCTGAACCGGTGCCAGCATGATATTTCCTTTTACGGTATAATTTGGAAACAGATTGAACTGCTGGAATACCATTCCAATCTTCTGACGCATCTTGTTGATGTCTACGGATTTATCCGTGATATCTGTTCCTTCAAAAGTAATCACACCGGAAGTCGGCTCCTCTAAAAGATTTAAGGAACGTAAGAATGTAGATTTACCACAACCGGATGGTCCGATGATGGCTACTACCTCTCCCTGGGCGATTTCTGTGGAGATACCATTTAATACATTTACATTTCCAAAGGATTTACACAAATCCTTTACTTCAATCAATACCTTCTTATCGCTCATTTGTTCTCAACCTCGTTTCCAGTTTATGTACACCAGCCGTTAAAATCATAACGATTATCAGGTAGATAATTGCAACACCGAACAATGGTAAGAACGGGTCATAGGTCTGGCTACGGATGATATCGCCACCCTTTGTCAGATCCGGGATTGCAATATATCCACTGATGGAAGTCTCTTTCAGTAAGGTAATAAACTCATTTGCCAGTGCCGGAAGTACATTCTTAAATGCCTGTGGCAGAATAATCAGACGCATGGTCTGCGAATAATTCAGTCCGAGGCTTCGTCCAGCTTCAAACTGTCCTTCGTCTACAGACATGATTCCGGAACGTACAATCTCTGCCACATAGGCAGCCGAATTCAAACCAAAAGCGATTACAGCCACTGCAATCTTATTATCGAGTGCAACCAGAATAATATAGTACATAATCAAAAGCTGTACCATCGTAGGGGTTCCACGCCATATGGTAAGATACACTTTACATATAAAATTCAAAACATTTAATCCACCATGTTTATCATGGGTGGAACGGATAATTGCGACTAAAAATCCAACCACAATACCCAGAAGTACTGCAAGCACTGCAATAAGCAGTGTATTGCCAAGGCCACGTAACAGATAAAGATATCTGTCTTTCTCTATAAAATCCTGTTGAAAGCTGCTTAAAAAATCGCTCAAGGTCTTTCCTCCTATACCGATTATTTATTTCTTACTACAATAACCTGGCTTGCTGTTGCATAAGTATCTGTAAAGTCAATGTTCTTAAGACGGTCTTCTGTTACAGTCATTCCTGCTGCACCAAAATCTGCTTTACCGGAAGATACTGCTGCGATGATTGCATCAAATTCCATATCTTCAATCTCTAAATCATAGCCAAGCTTGTCACAGATTGCTTTTGCGATGTCTGCATCGATACCAACTACGTTGTCACCATCATAATATTCGTATGGCTCAAACTGTGCATTGGTTGCCATGGTAAGTTTTCCGTTTGGATATTCTGTTCCCTCCGGAGTCTCATATGGATGCTCTCCTGTTTCATCACCAATATAGTTGCTGATGATAGTATCGATTGTTCCGTCTGCTTTTAACTCTTCGATTGCTTTGTTGAATTCGTCTGTTAAATCTGTGTTATCTTTTGCGATACAGATTGCATATTCCTCTGCATCAAAGGTATCATCTAAGATTTTCAAGTCATCATTCTTCTCAACAAATGCCTCTGCAGGCTGCTTGTCGATGATTACACAGTCGATCTTACCGGTCTTTAATGCCTGGATTGCATCAGAACCTTTGTTGTAACGCTCTACGGTGCTTCCTTCGTCCTCGTATGCTGTTGCATCGGCATCTCCGGTTGTTCCAAGCTGAACACCGATTTTCTTTCCCGGAAGGTCATCCTTGGAATTTACTGTGTTTGCAGCTACAGATGAGCCACATCCTACCATTGCTACTGTCATTGCTGCAGTTAATAAAAGTGCTGCAAATTTCTTCATGTTCTTCATATTTATTCCTCCTCTGATTATAATTATGTGAATTTATATTTCATACAGCATCATAAAATATATCAACATAACGCCTAGTATAGCATGATTCCGCCTATTTCACAAGTACCCGGAGAGTATTTGTCTGCATTTAAAAATACATTTTTCCATGTATTTTTAAACAGGCGGTACCTCAGTAGTTTGCATATTCGCTTCATAATTGTTATAATGTGCCAAGAAAAGTGATGATACTTGAGGAGGTTTTTTCATGAAGCGATTTGGCAGAATTATGTTCTGTTTTCTTCCGGCTCTGCTGGCATTTGGCCTGCAGCAGCTTATCTCCATTCCGGCAGTAGGGCTTGCCCTGCTGGGTGGTTTTTATACCAAAGGGGCAACTTCTATCGATGACTGTATGGATGCATTTTTAAATATTATTTCCACCGCCAATTTTAATGCCGGTGTCAGTGCAGCCTACGGTACTGTTGCCCTTGTGGTATTTGCCTACTGGTATTATAAAAAGTTCCGGCAGACAGAACCGGAAAATGTACGGAAACCTTTTAATATTCCGGTTATCTTCGGCATTCTTATTACTGCAGTAGGATTACAATATATTACCAATTACATTGTATCTTTTACTGCAGCCATTAACCCGCACTGGCTGGAATATTACAGTAACCTGGTAGAATCGGTGGGACTGGATGAGCCTTCCCTGATTCTGGTTCTCTATTCCGTTCTGATTGGACCTGTCTGTGAAGAACTGATTTTCCGTGGACTGACTTTGAAATATGCCAAAAGAGCAATGCCTTTCTGGGTTGCTAACCTCTTGCAGGCACTGCTCTTTGGTGTGTTCCATATGAATATGATTCAGGGTGTTTATGCTTTTGTGGTAGGAATTGTTCTTGGATTTATCTGCGAGAAAAGCCGCAGCATTTATCCTTCCATGCTTTTCCATATCCTCTTTAACATCTGGGGAACCTTCTCTCCGGACTGGTTTATGTACAAAGCAGATACCGTTCCGTTCTTCTTCCTGTGGTTCTTTGTTGGTGCAGGACTACTGGTTGCAGGACTGTTCCTCTTTTTCTTTGGAGTAAATAAAAAGTATCCGAAAATTGAAAATTCTTATTATTCTTAATATCCTTTTGCAATTTTCTTTCCCTGCAAAAGGCTCTGGTTTTGATTTACAAAGGAGCGTGTCCGCTCTTTTAATAATAATTTTCGTCCTTCCGGGGTTCTTGTATATACCACATGGTATGGTCCAAGAGCCCTTTTCATATGCTTTTCAAAAATCAGGGCACGCTCCTTTTGTCTTCCGAATATTTCCGGGACACTGTAACACTCTCTTGATGTGCCAAAGATTTTTTCCCGGATAAGAAGATACCTTGGGTTATCAATAACACCCCACAATTCTTCCATGCAGGCAGAATAGGTTGTCTTATCTCTGGTGGTTCCACCTTTAAGCCAGGTACCTACCACAAGTCCGTTAAAGGATTCTACTTCTGTCCTGCAATGGGCACCATCCTCTAATTCCCCGCATTCCCTCAATGCATCTAGCATTGCTTCGCTAAGCTGTTTCATCCGTCTTGCCGGGGTGCTGAATTTAAACAGACGTATCCCCTGATAGACAATTCCGGCAAATGCGGCTAACAGCGCAATTCCAAGTAACAGGAAAGCCGGATGATTACCAAGCTTCTGTGCCATCATTCTTCCACTCATTAAGAGCATTGCAAGTATTACCTGTATGATTTCTATGCAGACCGCATTAATAAAGATATATCCGGTTTCTATTTCTTTTGCTGCAATTTCATCTATCTGTTCTATTTCCATCTGATTTCGCACTTCCTGTAAGGACTGGTTCCATCGCAGCCTCAATGCATTTCTGTCCTTTGCACGCTCAAGCATCATGCGGTTTGCTTTATCTACCTCATATTTTGATGTTATCTTTGGAATGTCCAGCCGACCGATTCCGCTTTCGATTACATCTTCCCTGCAGGATACTCCTAAAAATGATTCAAACCGGCGTTCCAGCATTTCATAATCGCCCTCTGCATCGGTATTACTCTGCTGTCCCCGCTCTTTTGAAAAAATACAGGCAAGGTGCCAGATGTTTCCGGTCTTATCCGGCTGCTCTCTATCGGTACGGATTGCTCTTCCACGCATCTGGTTACTCAGCATAAAAGACCCTACATAAGTTGCCAGTATCAGGGAATTGATGCACGGTGCATCCCAGCCTTCTCCCAGCAATGACTTGGTTCCAATCAGTGTATGAATCTCTCCCTGGCGGAATAACTCCGTCACAACAGCTACGGTGTGGGTACTCTTTCCTTTTATCATAAGCTGTCCGTATCCGGTATCTCCCAGTGGATTTAACGTTCCGCTGCAGCCATACTGTGCCAGCAATTCCGGCAGTTTTGCTTCCACTGCCATTGGAACGATTATCACTGTTCCGCTCAGTACACCCAGCCGGATTCCAGTCATGTTCTGCCGCCTTAAATATTCAAAAATCGGCACTGCACCAAGCTCTGTTACCAGTGTATCTTTACTTCCAATCTCCGGCAATTTGTCTTTCTTAATATAATCGCAGAGAACCAGAAGGCGTAAATCATTTCCCAGTGCCTCATACTCAGCCTGCACAATGGTATGGATGCTCTCCATCTTTCCCTGGCTTTTCATAAGTACCTTTTTTATGGCTTCATTATCCCGCAGTGCAACCTTGTTCCGGTAGATGGCTCCTGCCTCTTTCAATTCCTGCAGCAGGCTTTCCCGCTCTGCTTCCGTCATGGCATACGATTCTCTGTCCTCATAAAGAACGCCCTGCAGTAACACTTCCATCCAGTGTGCATCCATTCCCGGCAGCTTTCCCTTTGTTCCGATGAGCTTCCTTAAATAACCGGAAAATGGAATCCCTTTTGCCTGGCAGTATACCAGCAGTGCTGTAAAATACTCCGGTTTATCTAAGAACCGCTCACTGTATTCTTCCGGATGCATAAGCCCCTGATGGGAAGATACGATTCTTCGCAATGTCTCATCTGCCATCATTTTCTGCACCTGCATCTGCATCCGCTTCTGATGTTCCCTGACATATGCTTCCTCTTCTCTTGTCGGCCAGTTAAAATAAACGTAGTCCTGATGCGGACAGAGGCTTCCTTCTCTTACCAGTTCCGGCGTAAAGATTTCTTCATCAATCGGTCCGCACATATCGATATAACGCTTCCACTGTGCCGGTGTGCTGTCATATGGCGGTGTTGCTGTCAATGCAATGATTTTCACATCCGGCAGCTTGTCTAAGAAAGTCTCCAGTGCCTTCCACCACTCACTGCGAAGGTGATGCGCCTCATCCAGACAAATTGTTGTAATACCGGCTTCCTTTACTGCCTTAAAAATATCGAAATCCCGGTAGTCAACCTGCTCCGTTTCCTTCTCTCCATCTGCTTCTTCTGTCACTCCGCCGGCTGCCACTTTACTGTCTGCCGCATCTACTCCATCCACCGCTTCACTGGCTGCTGCATCTTCCTCTGCCGCTTCCCCGCTGTCCTCTTCCAGTATGCCCTGCTCCCGCTTCATGGCACTGTACAATGCCTGATAAGTCGTTGCAGTCATCTGTTTCATCTGTTTCAAATTATTGGATAATATTTCCTGCGGATCTGCCTCTTCGGTTAAGAAGCCCTCCTGTATACGCATCAGCCATTGCTGGCGGATGGTAATGCTGGGTGAAAAAATAAGGCAGGGTGCTCCCAGCCTCCGAATCAGTTCTATTCCAAGTGTAGTCTTGCCGGAACCCGGCGCTGCCACAATATGTATCTTTCCATCCTTCAAATACTGCTGTGCATGTAAGAGTACTCTTTCCTGATAATCTCTCCACTTTCCCCGAAATTGCAGGATTCCCTCATATCCTGTGTTCATAAATTTCCCTCCATCAACATTTTAATAAATGCAGTATCGCGATATATCCACGGTTCCTTCGAAAATGGCTCATTTGCTTTTACAATCTCTTCCGGTGTCATCCATTCCAGATGATAGCCTTTTGCCTTCTCGCTTTCTGTCATATGCGGTTCTGTTGTTCTCTCCTCAACTGCACAGGCAAAGAAATAGGTGTGACAGTGATATATTTTATCTGTTTCAAATAAATCACGGCGTTTTTCTTCTATCTCACCCAACAGCTGCATACTTCCCGGGCATAATATCAAGCCGCCCTCTTCTAATACTTCTCTGGAAAGTGCCGTTTCAAAATCTTCCTCACCATCCATGCCGCCGCCTAATATTTTGCAGTCCCCAGCCCTGCCGCGCTGGACTGCAATTTTTCCATTCTTTTTTATGATTGCCCGGACGCACTTTCTTTCAAATACCGGCATGCCATCCTCATAATCTTTTTTATCTAATACCAGAAATATCTTACTTTCCGTCATTTTCGTTTCCTCGCTCTTGTCAAAGTTACCTAATCTGCCCACTGAAAACTGTTTACCATGGTCTCTGCTGTCCGTATAGGTACCTTCGCCATTTACCCGGGCAGCACTGCCCTGTACCTGCATCATAAGCTGTGAAAGAATAGTCCTTTGTATTAATTTCTCATCATAATATGTAATATCGGTTGAAATCGCATTACTAATAGCTAGTATACCATAAACATACTGTTTTTGGGAAGAAATGTCCTATTTCATCCAATAAACAGCTATCTTGTCGCTTTCTACTCTCCAAAGTCATAGTAAGCAGTTGGTTTATCACCAAAGATACCTCCTCTTACTGCCAGCACAAAGTTTCGCTTAGCAAGCACTTGATGCGTTTCTTCTACGTATGCATATTGTCAAGTGTATGTGTCATATTTTATATTCAAAATAAAAAAAGCTGCTACTCTGAAAAATAACAGCCTTTCTTACTATATCAGCCTTTTGGAATTTGACCATCGACATACAGAA
>ERZ773229.140-NODE-140-length-79297-cov-6.396595_pt1 | contig 79297 bp, 54 predicted proteins | sample MGYA00580992_ERZ773229 | MGnify/ENA primary metagenome ERZ773229 (study PRJEB29015, sample SAMEA2737795) | human gut metagenome | biome: human gut; feature: human-associated habitat; material: faeces | place: China | collected 2012 ... | reverse complement strand
CCAGATGAAGCTCACCCATACCAGCGATAATAGTCTGTCCAGTTTCCTGATCTGTATGTGCACGGAATGTCGGGTCTTCCTCTGCAAGTTTTGCAAGAGCTTCACCAAGTTTACCCTGTCCAGCTTTAGTCTTAGGCTCGATAGCCAGCTCGATAACTGGTTCTGGGAATTCCATGGACTCCAGGATTACCGGATGCTGCTCGTCACAGATTGTATCACCAGTTGTTGTGAATTTGAATCCGATAGCTGCAGCGATATCACCGGAATATACTTTATCAAGTTCCATACGTTTGTTAGCATGCATCTGAAGAATACGTCCAACACGTTCTTTCTTGTCCTTAGTAGCATTAAGTACATAAGAACCAGAATTCATTGTACCGGAGTATACACGGAAATATGCCAGTTTACCAACAAATGGGTCTGTCATAATCTTGAATGCAAGTGCTGCAAACGGTTCTTCATCAGAAGAATGTCTTACTACCGGGTTGCCGTCCAGGTCAGTTCCCTCGATTGGAGGAATATCTGTTGGAGCAGGCATATACTCAAGGATAGCATCAAGAAGTTTCTGAACACCTTTGTTTCTGTAAGCAGAACCACAGCAAACCGGAACAGCTGTACACTCGCATGTCGCTTTTCTTAATGTTGCTTTCAGTCTCTCAACAGTTGGTTCTTCACCTTCAAGATATTCCATCATTAAGTCGTCATCAAGCTCACAGATTTTCTCAATGAGCTCTGTATGATAAAGCTCAGCATCTTCCTTCATGTCTTCAGGAATGTCAACGATGGAGATGTCATCACCTTTTTCATCGTTGTAGATGTAAGCTTTCATTTCGAATAAGTCAATGATTCCTTTGAAATCATCTTCTTTTCCGATTGGCAGCTGTAAGCAGATTGCGTTTTTACCAAGACGAGTCTTGATCTGCTCTACTGCACCGTAGAAGTTTGCACCAAGGATATCCATCTTGTTGATGAATGCCATACGAGGTACATTGTAGGTATCAGCCTGACGCCATACGTTCTCAGACTGTGGCTCAACACCACCCTTAGCACAGAAAACGCCGACAGCACCATCAAGTACACGAAGGGAACGCTCAACCTCAACAGTGAAGTCTACGTGTCCTGGTGTATCAATGATGTTGATACGATGCTCAAGAGCACCTGGCTTTGGCTTGCAGTTCTCCTCAAGAGTCCAGTGACATGTTGTAGCTGCGGATGTGATTGTGATACCACGCTCCTGCTCCTGCTCCATCCAGTCCATTGTCGCTGTACCTTCATGAGTATCACCGATCTTGTAGTTAACACCTGTATAATAAAGAATGCGCTCTGTAAGAGTTGTTTTACCAGCATCGATATGCGCCATGATACCGATATTTCTGGTTCTCTCTAATGGATATTCTCTTCCTTCTTTTCCAGCCAATGAATTTTCCTCCTCGAATTAGAAGCGATAGTGAGCAAATGCTTTATTTGCCTCAGCCATCTTGTGCATGTCTTCTTTTCTCTTAACGGATGCACCTGTGTTGTTCATTGCATCTAAAAGCTCATTTGCAAGTCTTTCTTCCATTGTTTTCTCGCCTCTTTTACGAGAGAACATTGTTAACCAGCGAAGAGCCAGTGCCTGACGTCTGTCTGCTCTTACCTCGATCGGAACCTGATAAGTAGCACCACCGATACGTCTTGCTTTTACCTCGAGAACTGGCATGATGTTGTTCATAGCCTCTTCAAATACTTCAATTGCTGGTTTACCAGCTTTTTCCTCTACTCTGGCAAATGCGCCGTATACAATTTTCTGAGCAACACCTTTCTTACCGTCTAACATGATGTTATTGATAAGTTTGGTAACCACTTTGTTATTGTACATCGGGTCAGCCAGAACGTCTCTTTTCTGAGTATGTCCTTTACGTGGCACGTTACTTCCCTCCTTAATCATATTGATTATATCATCGGTACTCACGCAGTAAAACTATTGCATGTTCGCACTGGTAAGGTCCTATATTTAACCCGCAACCGACAGGGTATATGGAATACCGTACAAATCCTTATAGTCTTCCGCTGTAATACATTAGATGAATAATATCTTTGTAATCCTCCTGATTATCTGCAATCAGGAAGCGGCGTAGATTTCTGATCTACTTAAATTATTTTTTAGCTTTAGGTCTCTTAGCTCCGTATTTGGAACGAGCCTGTTTTCTGTTAGCGACACCTGCGGTATCAAGAGTACCTCTGATGATGTGGTATCTTGTACCAGGTAAGTCCTTAACTCTTCCTCCACGGATAAGAACAACGCTATGCTCCTGAAGGTTGTGACCCTCTCCTGGAATATAACTTGTTACCTCGATACCGTTGGAAAGACGAACTCTGGCGATCTTTCTAAGAGCTGAGTTAGGCTTTTTAGGAGTAGCTGTTTTAACAGCAGTACAAACACCACGTTTCTGTGGAGCAGCCTGATCAACTGCTTTCTTTCTTAAAGAGTTGTATGTTTTCTGCAGAGCCGGTGCTGTAGATTTCTTAACAGCTGTCTGACGGCCCTTTCTTACTAACTGGTTGAATGTTGGCATTCCATTTCACCTCCCGATTTATTTCTCCATGGGCTTTCCCATGGGGCCTTGCGGTTGCTATTTACAAATTACGGCATGCGAAAATATAACGTTTCATTCGCACGCTTGCTCATTATAGACCGTAAATACAGAGCTTGTCAAGGTGTTTTATAAAGAATTTTTGCTGATTTTACAGGGGTTTAACGCAGTTTTCTTCATAGATGTCACAACCCTGCGAAAATGGAAGTTTTACTTCCACGGTCTGGCCTTTTCTGTCCAGCCATGTTCCTTCCAGTAAGCCACATCCACTTCATTCCAGCCGCTCTTTACAAGCTTACGCATAACCTCGAAGTAAGCTTTTGTTTTCAGCCCTGGTTTCACATGGCCATAATTCCTGCGGATCTTTTCTGCCAGCTTATCTGTAGCTTTCTCGATCTCTTCCATCTTTTTCGGAGAGATCGATTTATAATTTAACGCATGAGCGGCAGTACCGTACCTGTATATCTTTCCCATTCCCCAGAAAAACATACTATCTGCCATATCTTTATTGGTCCATTTCATTCCGGCGCCTGCTGCCGTAGAAATACAAACTCCCTGTTTGGAAAACATATCCGGATTTGGCCTGTGCAGCATCCACCGGTAGCCATAGTGATCCAGCCACGCTTTCATGGAGCCAGTGCAGTGGTAGACATACACCGGACTTGTAAGAATGATCACGTCTGCGCTGTCAATAGCTTCCGTCAATGGCTTCAGCTCTTTATAATATGGGCAAAGTTTCTCATCTTTCACAATACACTGATTGCACCCAACACAAAAATGTCCGAAATCTCTTGGCAGAAAGAATTCCGTCACTTCTCCGCCCAGCTTATCTGCCAGCATTTTTCCTATATGATAGGTAGAACCTTTGTGATTCTGTCCGTTTATCATGGCAATTTTCATATTTTACACTCCCCATTTTTCCTTTTATATCGTTGTCTGTTATTTACCTGTTTCTGAATTTTCGGGCAAAGCAGATCGCTCCCAGTATTCCCACCATTAATATAGAAAGAACTGCTCCTGTTTTCAATCCCGGAGTTTGATATTTCATGGTAATTATATGCGTTCCCTGTGAAAGTTTCACGCCGGTAAGTCCCTGAATACTTTTTACATCGGCTTTTTCTCCGTCCACATAAACCTTCATATCCGGGTCATAGAATACGCTGAGCATAAGAATTCCGTCTTTTTTTACAGATATACTGCCTTTTCCATCCTTCAGATCCATTTGCTGAGAAGAAAGTTCTTCATAAATGGAATCCAGTTCAGATTCCTGGTATGTTCCCAGAACAGCCTCGTGCATACCGGTACCCGTAGTTACCTGCACAATGGTATCCACATTATAAGTTCCCAGATCCAGAAAATTATTATTCCAATAATCAGACTTCTGCTCCTGTCCATTAATCGTCACTGTATCCGGTTCTGTTCCCGGAATATAAAGATATCCATGTTCTCCTTTTTTCAGATGGATATTAAAAGTTGTGTTTCCAATCAGGGCAGTATCAGAATTGACTGTCTGCATTTTGTACAGTCTTTTTCCTACAATACCACTGAGCAGACGGTTCTGAACTTCAAGCGGGTCTGTTCCTTCCATTGCATAATCCAGCACAGAATCGCTGACCATATATCCGGATCGCAGAGCCCGTGGATTTTCATACAGGTCAAATGACTGGCTTTCTGCAATCTTTTTATAAGCAGTATGAAGGGTTCTTGTATTCCTGCAAAACAGATATCGTATCCCCAGAAGCATATCCATCACTTCCGTAGATCCTGCATACTGAAAACGATTTTCCAGATTTTCAAACCCCATGTTCTTCACAAAATTCCACATTTCCTCTGTATTGGTGGAAGAATACATGGACATCCCGTTCAGCTGATACAGTATTTCTTCATTTCTCACAAGGGGATTTACGATCGCAGTGCGGTAATCCACCTGATCCACGCCGGCAGACTCCAGTAATCCACCAATCTCCTGCTCACTTTCCACATAAATATCGCGATTTGCAGTTCCGTTATCTGTAATGCTGACAATTCCGTGAATTCCTGTCTCAGCCAGGATCAAAACAGCCAGTACCCCTCCACAGATTTTTCGGATTTCCACACAGCCAAACGGATGTCTTGAAAGTTTTCCACAAAAATAATTTCCCGTCCACACTGTAAGAAACATTCCCGCAAGAATCCCTTCTGTAAGCAGAACCTCTCCTGCTTTTCCACTTTTAATCCCCACAACCATGCAGAATATTTCCACCGCAGCAAATCCCGCGAACAGCCGCTTTTCACTCACCTTCTCTGTTTTCCCCCACGCATCGCAGGACATCCTCAGAAGCAGAAAGATCAGGATAAAAGCAAAACGGTTGGGGATTCCCACCGGTTTATGCATTCCATGAAGCAGAAGATTTAACGCTGTGATATGAAAACCCGCAAAGTAAAAAATGACCAACGCTCCCGTCATGATCTTTTCCACGGTACGGATTTCTTTGTTCAGAAAATACATCCCTGCAAAAAGCAGCACTGCACAGCCACAGTAAAGATTCACATCTCCCTGTTCGCTGGATTTCACAAAAGACAGGGAATCCTCCATCAGCGCTCCCAGCTGCTTCCAGATATCTCCGTAAACACCGGCAAGCCCTGTTCCAGCTTCCTCTGCTGCTGCAGTCCTGGATACAGCCACAATGCCAGGAATCAGAGTAATTCCCGCAAGACATGCACTGGCAATGGAAGACCCGGCAAATTTCAGCAGAGAATGCAATATTTTCTCCGGCCGCTGGTCAGATTTTATGATAGCCAGATTTGCCAGATAATAGAGAGCCGAAAAGGTACATAACATAAATCCCATATAATAACTGGTTAAAATACAGCACCCAAGCACCAGGCAATACCCGTACCATTTTCCGGTATATACCAGCTGCTCGATAAAGTATGCCAATACCGGAAGAAGCATGATACAGTCCAGCCACATTACGTTACTGTAGTATCCCATAAGAAAATTTGACAACGCATACATGCATCCAAGAGAAACCGCCATACTCCCTCTGCCTGGATATTTTTTCCCGGAATACCAGGCCATGGACACGCTGCAAAGCCCAACCTTGATCAGGATCACAGCTGTTACTGCATCATTTACATACATGAATTTCATAAACAGCAGCACAAGAAGGCTGAACGGACTGCTGAGATAATAACAGAACAGGCCGTAAAAATCATAACCCATGGAATGTGTGGAATACGTCCACCCTGCGCCTTTTTCCAGCTGGCTTAAAAGTTCCTTATAAAAGGCTGTATACTGATGAACACCATCAACAACAAGCGCCGAATTTTCCCCAAAAGGATAAACTCCTTTCATTGCAAAACCTGCCGCAAATATCATCACAGGAAACAGAAAGGCCAGGATATAGACCCAACTGCTGTTCTTTCGCCTGATGTTTTTTCCCACACTTTGTTTTTTTATCAATCTCATCATTTTTTCCTCTTCTGTCTGATTCTTTTCCGTCGGATTTTGAGTTCTGCCAGAAATAAACAGTTTCGGCTTTTTCGCTGAAGCAGATATTCGTATTTCGATTTGCCATATTTTTATGATTCTGTCATTTCTCACAGACCTGATTATAACACGCTTCATAATGTATCATGTTTTTGTGAAATTACTGCGAATTTTTTCAGGATCAAAGAAAAAAGCTGCCACATCATTGGAGACACAGAAAACTCCGCTGATGTAACAGCTTTCTTCGAAAGAATCTGTGTACGCTGATCCACAGATCCCTTCATGGGTGTAATTATTAACTTTATGTGATGAGTTTTTTTAGTTCCGGGCCTGTATGATATAGGATATTCACATATCCTGAGGTGGCTGTTTACAGGTTAAGAACTATTATGGCTATATGATAGCATGACCATATACATTTGTAAAATTAATATTTAATGTTTATAATATAGAACTTTTTAATATTGATCCGATGGGCACAACATTGCTGTCCGGATAAAATTCTGCTTTTATAAAACTGTGTATCCTCTGGACTTCAGGCAGGCTCTTACTTCCATGGTGTCCTCGGTATGGAATACCATGATCGGTTTTCCGGAATCACGATTAAAAGAGAGATACAGATAATCCACGCTCACGTTGCTGTCCTTCAGTGTAAGAAGCAGATCATTCAGATTTCCGGTTTTATCCTCAACTTCCACACCGATCACATCGATCACGTGACAGAGATATCCGGCAGCGATCAGTGCCTCCTTCGCCTTATCCGGATCAGAAACTACCATTCGCACGATTCCGTACTCTGCACTGTCATTGGTAACTGATCCCAGAATGTTGATGTCCTCATTCTTCAGGATCCCGGTAATGTTCTGCATAACACCTTTTTTATTTTCTGCATAGATAGATAACTGTTTCAGCATAATAAAATCCTCTCTTTCCTCTGAAATGTGTTTTGCTGTTTTATCATATGGTAAATCTTCGCACATCTCACCTTGTATGTCAACCGAAGTAATTCAGGGAAGAGCCCGGACATTTTCATTTCATTTTACTTCACGTTCATAAACACAGGTACTTTATGACCAACATTCCCCCGGCAAAAAACTTCACCGCATATGTGCATGCAGATATTTTTCCCGTGTAGCAAGCCCACCCCGGATATGTCGTTCCCGCTTGTTCACATCAAGAACTTTCCTCACCTCAACGGCCAGTGCCGGGTTGATCACTTTCAGCCGTTCCACGCAATCCTTATGTACCGTACTCTTACTGATCCCGAACTTCTTCGCCGCCTGCCTCACCGTCGCCTTTGTTTCCACAATATATCCTGCAATCTCAACTGCACGTTCCTCAATATAATCTTTCACTGCCAAGCCCCCGAAGACGCTTTTTTACAGTGTATGCAAAAGATCTGAAAGGTATGTACCCTGTCACTCTGCTGTCTGAAACTCCTTCCGGAAAACCACCGCAGCCCCGACAATAAACGCACAGCAGATCACCCACGTCACAGGTTCGCAGATGCATACGGCGATATAGCCCCAGACCGGGACGAGCCAGATGGCAAAGATAACTTTACCGATCAGTTCCAACGTACTGCATATCAAAGGTGCTTTCAGGTGCTGCATTCCCTGCAGTGCGTTTCGTAAGATTACCAGCACTGCCATTGGCGGGATCATGGGGATGCTGACCCGAAGATAAAGCAGTCCGTTAGAGATCACCTCCGGGTTGCTGCTTCCGGTAAGAAGCCGGATCGCTGCCGGTGACAGGGTAAAAGTAAACATAAGTGCAATGATCCACCAGATCCCATACAGAAGAATTGCTGTCCGACAGCCTCTGAGGATTCTTTTTCCCAGGCCCGCCCCATAGTTCTGGCTGGCATAGATCGCCGTGCTGGTTCCAAGCGCCAGTCCTGGAATATAAAACAGTTCCGCAAGCCTCCTGCCTCCAACCTGCGCCGCAATATAAACACTTCCAAGTGCATTGATACTGCTCTGAAGGATCACACTGCCAATACAATAAATAGCATTCATCATCCCCATACTTAAACCGGAGAAAAACATCTCTATTACAAAATTCTTCTTCACTTTGAATTCATTTTTCGAAAATCTCAGTTCCGGATAATAGCGCACAATATACCCCAAACCGATCCCGGCGCTGATTCCCTGAGCCAGAACTGTCGCAGACGCAGCACCTTGTACTCCCAGTCCCAACGGTCCCATAAACCAGAAATCCAGTCCCACATTCAGGACACTGCTGAAAAGCAGAAAAACAAGGGGCATCACACTGTTTCCTACAGCCTGTAAAAGACTCGCCTCCAGATTATACAGCATAGTCAGCGGAATTCCCGCCAGAATGATCGTCAGATAGCGCAAAGCTCCGTCCATCACATCATCCGGGATCTGCATCACCTGAAGCAGTCCTTTTCGAAATATCAAAAAAGCGACAGTCAGCACAACTGAGCAAAAGCAGGACAAACACGTCATCCAGCACACCGACTTCTTCACTCCCTGCTGGTCTCCTGCTCCGAAGTTCCGGCTCACTCCAAGAGCCAGTCCATTATTCATTCCAAACGCAAAATTCGTGATCAGACTATATAACGCCGCAGTAGCACCAATCTGTGCAAGCGCTCCATCCCCCAGCAGATTTCCCGCAATCGAGGTATCTACAAGATTATAAAACTGCTGAAGCAGATTTCCAAGAAAAAGCGGCATGGCAAAACGCAGCAAAAGCGAGGTCGGACTTCCCTTCGTCATGTCCATCGTTTGACTTTTCTTTTTCAGATCCATAATAACTTTCCTCCCTGATCCATATGGCAACTGACATCCTTCTTAATCACCGTCTGTAAAACAGACATCAGTATTTTCTTTTATTATACAATCCGACACACAGTTGCTGCTGTAAAAATAGCGGTGTATACTATAACAAAAACGACAGGGAGATTTTTTATGATACGTAATGTAAACTGGGTGGAAACCGATATCCACCAACAGGAATTCCCGGAACAGGAAAGATATCTCTTCGATCTGGTTGCAAACAGAGGCGATATCCATAAATTCATTACCGGAAATATTCCCGCACACTGGCATAATGAACTGGAGATTTTTATGCTGATGGAAGGCAGCGTCAGAATCGGGATCGGTGATACTTTTTACGATGTCCATGCAGGGGAAGGCTGTTTTATCAATACTGGCATTCTTCATTCTTTTATCGGTCTTGTCCCTTCCCCGTGCCTGTACCGTTCTTTTGTGTTTGATCCATCGATCATAAGCGGCGCCCCGGGCAGTGTTTTTGATATCCGCTATATCCGTCCCCTTATGGAAAAAGGCGCCGCTTTCATAAAAATCCCGGGAGATATCGTCCCGGGATCTTGTGATAAACATTTTTTTCAGGCATTTGACAACGCCTTTTCTGCCTGCGCCGATGAATTGCCCGGCTATGAATTTCAGGTACGCAACGCCCTCTCCGAAATACTTCTGATCATTCTGGAAAAGAACCGCGGCCTTTCTGCCCCACAGCTTCCCGAAATCCAGGAACTACGCCTGAAGCAAATGCTGGCATGGATCAATCAGCATCTGGAAAAAAATATCTCCGTAAAAGATATTGCGGCAGTTGCCAGCATCTGTGCCAGAGAATGCCAGCGTATTTTTCAAAGATATCTGAGTTCCACACCTATGACCTATGTACGCCAGAGACGTCTTCTTATGGCCGCCAGACAGCTTACTCTCACAGACACACCAGTGACGGACATTGCGTTAAACTGCGGTTTCGCAAGCCCCTCCTACTTCACCCGGCATTTCCGGCTCCTTACCGGAACTACCCCTACACAGTACCGGGAAAACATCCGTAAATAGATTTTATTTTATGCTTTAGATTTTTTTGACTGCTTATAAAGCACAAGACAGACGATCACAAATGCTACTGTAACCACAACTGTCAGCGGAAGAATCATAGCAGATTCTGCTCCAAGCAGAAGCCCGAATCCCTGTCTCAGTGTCAGAATTCCAAAAATGGAAAAAATAAAAAACGCAACTGTATTGAGAATTCCCTCCGGTGCTTTGCTTTTCAGAAGATAACCGATCAGAAGGCCGATTACATCTGCCGCAAAAAGTCCCAATGAACAGGCCAGCCATACAACAACTGCTGCACTTAAACCTTCGTTTGCTCCAAATGTAATGGCAGTAAGCTGTGTCTTATCACCAAGCTCCGCAACAAAAAATGTACAGAATACAGACAACGGCGCAAACTTAATTTTCCGGTCCTTTACATTCTCTTCCTCATCATCGTCTCCCTTAAGCGTTGTTGCCGCAAAAAACAGGAACGCCGCACCGGCAATCAGACGGATCAGCCACGTAGGAACTACCGTACTGACAAGGCCTCCGGCAAGAACCGCCAGTCCGTTCAGCACCAGGATCGCAACACCGGTTCCAAGCAGGATATCCTTCAGCTTGAACTTGGAAGTCATTGCCACCAGCATCAGCTGTGTTTTGTCGCCCATTTCCGCAATGAACTGGGTAAAAAGCACTTTCATAAATAGCAGCATCTTTCTTCTCCTTTGCATATGTGTCCGGTCCGGAGCCATAAAAAAAGACCCACGCATACTTTATCTCCATAACAGAAATAAAATATACATGAGTCTCATTCTTTAAGATTTGCCAGGTGCATGCACCAGTATGTTGACAAACCACGTTTACACGCGAATTACTCCCTCACGGAATTGATTTTCGTCATTGTAACAAAGTTGAGAAATTTTGTCAATAGCAGTGTGAAAAGCAGCTCCCGTCTTTTTATCAGAATTTCTCAGCCTTAGCCTTCAGCCCCTGATACATCTCTTCAGAAAGAGGAATGGAAACACCCAGACGTTTCGCCTCCTGCACGATATAACCACTGAAAGTTTCCAGCTCCGTCTGCTTTTTGCAGATCTGAAAATCTCTCTGAAGGGAACTGGTGGCGTTATCTGCATGAACATGACGGAACTTGTGAATCACCTCCTGTATGTGTTCATCTGTCAGTGCCACACCCTTTGCACGGCCTACACTGGCAGCCTCCCACACAAGAGTTTCGTACTGCTGCGCCTTCACCGGATCCCTGCGAAGCTCCCCGATGGTATTATCATAAAAAGCCGTCATCACGTTAAACGCACAGTTCAGGATATACTTTCTCCAGATCTCCACCTCAATATCCCCGTCATCCTTATAATCAATATCTGCGCCCTTCAGGATCTCGGCTACCTGGGTCACTTTCTCCTGCTGCCCCTGATCTGCGTTTTTGATCCCGATGCACAGCCAGGTAAAAGTATCCTGCTGGGAAATAGAAAAATCCGCGTTTGCAAAAGCTACCGTATAGATCAGAGAATCCACAACCGTTCCCCTTCCGATCAGGCTGCGGATCTTTTCCCCCGGATCCACCCCGTTCATCACCGGAATGATCACCGTATCATCTGTGACCATATCCCGGATATTTTCACATACATCCTCCAGAGAGTAATTTTTTACACAGATAAAAATATAATCCTGCTGTCCCATTTCCCGGACTGGAACTACACGCTCCGGCTTCGCAACGATCTCTCCCTTATAATCACTGTGCAGCACCAGTCCGTTCTCACGGATGCTCTCCCCTCTGGCTCCACGGGCCACCATTGTCACATGAGGATAGGCCTTCGCCAACATTCCCGCAACATAGCCACCAACACCGCCGATTCCGATCACTGCAATCTTTTTATCTTCTGTTTTCATGATATCTTATCCTCTTTTTCTTATTTCCGTCCCAGATTATAGCTCTCCAACAAATTATTGCATCGCTACAGGCAGATGTCTGCAGTCTGCACTTGCTTCCTGCTTATAGCTCTATTTTATCAGACAGCCATCCGCATTTCCATATCTGCTGTAAAATCCGTACACAAAACACGCCAGCGAAAAAACTTTCCGTCTCTATGCTATAATTTCTGGAAATGCCATGGATTCTGATGTATACTGGATATAAATTTTTTGTAGAAAAAATAAAAATACGAGGTGACAAAAATGGACACGAAACCCGTTTTTCACGGAAGTGATATAGAAAAGATCTGCAGCTATTACGGATTAAAAAAAGAAGACATTGTCAAATTCGGCGCCAATGTTAATCCACTGGGGCTCTCGCCCAAAGCCAGTGCCGCCATTGCCGCACATGTTGACATTTTTTCCTCCTATCCGGACAGAGAATACACGACCCTTCGCAATACTATTTCCGAATATTGCAATATTCCGGCAGATTTTATTCTTCCCGGAAACGGCTCCAGCGAACTGATCTCCCTCCTCATTCAGGAAAAAGCTCCAAAGCACACCCTGATCCTGGGACCTACCTATTCCGAATACTCCAGAGAGCTTTCTTTTTCCGGAAGCACCCAAGAATATTACCACCTTCAGGAAAGCAAAGACTTCGAGCCGGACATTCCCGATCTTTGCAAAAAGCTGGAACAGGGATACGATTTTCTCATTCTCTGCAACCCTAACAATCCCACCTCCTCTGCCATCTCGCAGCAGGATCTCCGCCAGCTGATCAGTTTCTGTGCGAAAAAAAATATCTTCGTGATGATCGATGAAACTTATGTGGAGTTTGCTCCGGATATCAATGCCATCACTGCCGTTCCTCTGACCCGGGAATTCACCAACCTTATGGTTCTCCGAGGCGTATCAAAATTTTTCGCAGCCCCGGGAATGCGTCTGGGTTACGGCATCACCGGAAACATGGATTTCCTTTCCAAAATGCGGGAGAAACAAACTCCATGGTCTCTTAACAGCATGGGCGCCTTTGCCGGCGAGATCATGCTCCAGGATGAAGACTATATCCGCCAGACCCGTGAATTGATCCTTTCTGAGCGCACAAGAATGATCAAAGAACTGAAGTCCGTTCCAACTTATAAGGTCTATCCCGCCTATGCAAACTTCATTCTTCTTAAGATCCTGAAACCAGGCCTTACCTCTTATGATGTTTTTGAAGCCTGCATCCGCCAGGGCCTGATAATCCGTGACTGTTCCTCCTTCCAGTGCCTGGATGGAGAATTTGTACGGTTCTGCATCATGATGCCGGAGGACAATTCCCGCCTTGTTGAAGTGTTGAAAAACCTGTAAAAAAATAAATCTTACGGAGGATACCAAAATGAAATCTCACAAATACTGGTCACTGGGCGCCCTTATCACCATGATCGCAGCCTTTTACACCGGCTGCAAAAGCATGAAAACCGCACACAGGTATTTTGCATGCGCTTCTTTGATCTGCATGATTATGTCTATTTATTCCGGGCATAAGATGATTGCCGAGAAAACTGCCAGAAAGCATTGATTTGTTGACCGTCTTAAGAATAATGGTATATTTATTTCCCAATCTGCGTATACCAGCTTATAACAAGAAGGAAACCTCAGTTGTAACATAAGCACAACGGGCTTCCTTCTTTTTTTCACTAATCCTTTCTGCAAGGGCAGGAAATCCCAGGTTAATTATCTGAGAACGGTTATTGTTTCATAAAATTTCAACAATCATAAGATAAAACTGGTTGCATCGTCTTTACGTCCCCAAAATTCCTTGTCAAGCCACTTTTCCTGTCTGGACTTAAAAATGATCACAGAATCCAGTTCTTCATCTATGTACAATTTTAATTCCTGTTGCAGCTTCGCCAATTGAGCTTTGGAAAGCTCTCCCTCAAAAACAGAATTTTGAATATGTGTCAGATATTTTTTACATATCTTGAAAATTCTTGACCAACGTTTTGAGCCATTCTCCTGCTGACTCACATCATAAACTAATACTACGTACATAACTCACCACCATATCCTGAAACCTTCATATTCCTTTTCGCCAATCAAATGTTTTATCAATTTATAACATTCCAGTCGTAATAAATATTGGTAAGAAACCTGTCTTCCCAGTTCTTTGTGCATTACTGTTTTTTTCAGTCGTTTTTCAAGTTCAGAAACGATCAGTTTAGAGGCGTCTTTTTTCAAATGTAAAAAATTAAGCTCTTTCGTAAAACTCTCTTCTGTAATCTGGTTACGATTCAATAATGAAAAGATCAATCTATCACCAATAAGCGGTTTAAACACTTCCGAAATATCCAAACTCAAAGAAAAACGTCTTGCTCCAGGTTCATGCAGATAACTGATTGTTGGATTTAATTGTGTATGATAAATTTCTCCCAACACTTTTGTGTAAATTAATGTATTAACAAAGGATATCAAAGAATTGATCATATTATCCGGTGGATGCATTACCCTTTTTTCAAATTGGATTTCCTGATTTACGATCACATTCCATGCCGCGTAATATCTTCTCCTGATGTTCCCTTCAATCCCCATCAGCTCCTCAATAGATGCGACTTTTCCCAACTGTTTACGAAGAGAATCTACATCTCTAAGATACTCTGACACATCTTTGCCCCGACCATTGTAATATCTGAGATTTCGATATATATTATCTGCTGCTGCCTCTATGAATTTTTTCGCAAGGGTCAGTCTTTTTTCATAATCTGTATAATGACTGACCTGTTTCACCAATAACTGTCCCGCTAAAAGACTTTCCCGTGGATAATAACTTCCTGTATAAAAGTTATAATAGTTAAAAAAATGCATCGGTATCCCATATTGCGATATATAATTAATAAAAGCTGTATTAAATGACATTTCTGACATAACATAGATATCTGAGATTCGCTCTATAGGAATATCTCTTTTCTCACCATCATAATTTGTGAACTGAAGAGTATTATCTTTACGTTTCAGATCTCCGTTATTATAAACATAAAAACTTTGCTTCATGCTTTACCCCCGATATACAAATCCAATGTTTATATGATACATAAATCAAAATATGCACACTTCTTACATAATTTACTATTTTCACAAATTGGCGGAATATCCGTATGTTTAATTTCTGTAATTTCCAAAATGATTCTTTCCAAAATTTCTATATCTTTTTCTGTTAATTCAACAACTACCGACTTTTTCAACAACGGATAATCTATCTTTCCCTTAATACCATTTACTCCTCGTTTTTGTAAATAATACAGATAATACTTCACTTGCCAGATTCCCGCCTCTTCCACCGCTTTGCTTTTTTTCACTTCATGCAATTCCTTGTGTTCACTGATAAAATCGATGTTTATAATATCATCAATATTGATGTGCTTATCTTTTTTCTTATAACTGCTCTCATCCAATATTTTCCCAAGAATTACATCTTCATTTTCTGTTTCCATACGAATATCATGACAAAAGTACCACAACTTGCGTTTGCACACGAAATAATAGTAAATCATCACTCCTGTGATTCTATCGTCCATAGTTTCTCTCCTCCTTATACAAGGATACCTTCCTTTTTTTAATCATCCGGTAAAGTTTTTTTACATTCCATAATGTTTCTATTAATACTACGTCGGATATTGTTACAGACGCGCTCACAGCCTTCTTTACATTCCACAATGTTTCTATTAATACATTTCCCCATCCTTAATGTAAGCTGTATATCCTGTATTTACATTCCACAATGTTTCTATTAATACGATGTGTGAGCGCCTGATCCTGGAGAATTTCGACAATATTTACATTCCACAATGTTTCTATTAATACTATTCACCTCCGATGATTGCTCCCAGTTCTGACAAGATTTACATTCCACAATGTTTCTATTAATACGGTGTATCAGAAACACCGTACGTACTTCAAGGATCAGTATTTACATTCCACAATGTTTCTATTAATACTATTTGCCTGAATAATAGTGCAGAATTTGATTCTAAATTTACATTCCACAATGTTTCTATTAATACTACGCAAAATGCCCTTGACCAGTATGCACTTGCTAAATTTACATTCCACAATGTTTCTATTAATACTGGCACAAGAACCATAGATGCAGTAGATCTATGCGATTTACATTCCACAATGTTTCTATTAATACGTGTTTTCAGTGTCGTCTCTGTTGAGGTTTTCAAGAATTTACATTCCACAATGTTTCTATTAATACTATTGTTGATGTGTCGGCTAAATTCATCGTCTTCTTTATTTACATTCCACAATGTTTCTATTAATACCCATTCTCGACTTTTGCAAATACTCCATTCTCACCAATTTACATTCCACAATGTTTCTATTAATACAAATCTCCCTCATACTTGAACGCATCAATAACTACATTTACATTCCACAATGTTTCTATTAATACGGAACAATCCTACTATATTGACCGAGAAACACGGAAATTTACATTCCACAATGTTTCTATTAATACGATGAAAGCAGAAAAAGTGCTAGATATCCCAGTGGTGATTTACATTCCACAATGTTTCTATTAATACGATGAAAGCAAAGACAGTAGTCAATCCGATAATCGATATTTACATTCCACAATGTTTCTATTAATACCCTGTCCTTTTGTGATATGAAAGGAGTATTTTTTAATTTACATTCCACAATGTTTCTATTAATACAGAATCGAAGATGAGCTTTCCAAAATCGCTGATAAATTTACATTCCACAATGTTTCTATTAATACGATATAATAATATACAGTATAATCAAAAGTTATCAAAATTTACATTCCACAATGTTTCTATTAATACGGGGTGCTTCGGGGCATCCTTCGGTGACTGCGATATTTACATTCCACAATGTTTCTATTAATACGGAAGACACAGGAATACAGATCCAGGCATTCCAGAATTTACATTCCACAATGTTTCTATTAATACCTCTGGCAGCAGGTATCAGATTTCTTTGCAAATATCATTTACATTCCACAATGTTTCTATTAATACTCGCACAGCATTGAATACGGTCGCAGATGCAGCTGTATTTACATTCCACAATGTTTCTATTAATACAAGGCAACGAACAAAGAACTGCCGGAACTGAAAGGCATTTACATTCCACAATGTTTCTATTAATACGGAATTCCATCAGCAAGAAGCGATAAGAAAGAGAGAAATTTACATTCCACAATGTTTCTATTAATACTAATGTGTTGGATGTATTGTACGGAAAACATGATGATATTTACATTCCACAATGTTTCTATTAATACATGCTAGCGATAATATCATCCGTTGTCGGTTTCTTATTTACATTCCACAATGTTTCTATTAATACCAATTCCATCAGCAAGAAGCGATAAGAAAGAGAGAAATTTACATTCCACAATGTTTCTATTAATACTAATGTGTTGGATGTATTGTACGGAAAACATGATGATATTTACATTCCACAATGTTTCTATTAATACATGCTAGCGATAATATCATCCGTTGTCGGTTTCTTATTTACATTCCACAATGTTTCTATTAATACATCATAGTTTTTTATTGTAATTACGCTGAATTTCATTTACATTCCACAATGTTTCTATTAATACGCTTATACACTTGCAGATACTTTTGATGTTGACATATTTACATTCCACAATGTTTCTATTAATACTGAGTCAATCCGGCAGAGAGGTATCAGTTCGGATATTTACATTCCACAATGTTTCTATTAATACTTCGGATTTCTGTTCTGCTTCCCTTTTCGGGATTTTATTTACATTCCACAATGTTTCTATTAATACAATTTGGGAAAAATAACCGGTTCTATAGCAAGAATATTTACATTCCACAATGTTTCTATTAATACTCATCCAGGCCAACTGCTATCGTGATAAATCCGACATTTACATTCCACAATGTTTCTATTAATACTGAGATGTTAGGGTAAGAAAGAGGGTATAAAGTAATTTACATTCCACAATGTTTCTATTAATACTCTTTGTTTGATTTGATGATTGTAGCGTTTTTCAATTTACATTCCACAATGTTTCTATTAATACAGGTACCTGTTGCAGAAGGCGATGAGTGTCATGAAGATTTACATTCCACAATGTTTCTATTAATACCGTAAAACGCTTCGATACCGTAAGTGTATTAATATATTTACATTCCACAATGTTTCTATTAATACGGTAACTCTAGCACTACGCACTCAGGCAGAATACAATTTACATTCCACAATGTTTCTATTAATACGTTGATACTCAGCAAGTATGACGGTCAACTGTTTCTGATTTACATTCCACAATGTTTCTATTAATACGTATGACCACCATTTTCAACATCGTGAACTATCTCAGTAATTTACATTCCACAATGTTTCTATTAATACTACCTTGTCGATCAGGCCATATTCCAGACAATCATCATTTACATTCCACAATGTTTCTATTAATACTGTCTGGGTCATGAACATACTGCCGGTTTTTTCCATTTACATTCCACAATGTTTCTATTAATACATATCGTCAACCATTTCAAACGCTTCATCAGTATCATTTACATTCCACAATGTTTCTATTAATACCGGTTTTTGGCCTTCCAGTTCTCGGTTACGGTTCAATTTACATTCCACAATGTTTCTATTAATACTAAGAACATCAATACAGAACAGGTTGTGTGGAATCAGATTTACATTCCACAATGTTTCTATTAATACATCGTCTGCATGGATTGAAAGAGGTTATTTAGACGGATTTACATTCCACAATGTTTCTATTAATACTAACGGATTTGAAAATGTTAGGACCGACAATCTCAATTTACATTCCACAATGTTTCTATTAATACCAGGAGAGTGTTTTCAATCCAGCACTTATTGAGCAATTTACATTCCACAATGTTTCTATTAATACTAAGTCCATTAGGGTGTCCTGCATGCAATGTAGTAATTTACATTCCACAATGTTTCTATTAATACGAAGCAGATAAAAATGATATTGAGACAGTTAGCCGTAATTTACATTCCACAATGTTTCTATTAATACGGAATACCGCTGGACAACAGAGAAAAGGACAACATAATTTACATTCCACAATGTTTCTATTAATACGATAGAAGCGCACAAAAACGGCTCAAAAATCCGGCAAATTTACATTCCACAATGTTTCTATTAATACGCTCCGGAGCTGCCGTATCTTCCCTGCAGGCGGTACTATTTACATTCCACAATGTTTCTATTAATACGAATTTGATTTTCGCCTGCAAAGTTGCATATGGTAATTTACATTCCACAATGTTTCTATTAATACAAAAAAACAATTGATCTTTTAGAAGAGGCTGTAAAAAATTTACATTCCACAATGTTTCTATTAATACCAGTTCGTGTTCTTTGATTGCTTCCGGCGCTTCTATTTACATTCCACAATGTTTCTATTAATACTGAATGCGTGGATTATATCCGCGATAACTACAACAATTTACATTCCACAATGTTTCTATTAATACGATACTGTCTTTCTACTGCAAGAGTGTATCTGGCAAATTTACATTCCACAATGTTTCTATTAATACAACAACAACAGCGTGATCCGGTGCAGCGGGTCCTAATTTACATTCCACAATGTTTCTATTAATACAGTAATGAGTACCAAGGGATTCCTGTTAATTCTAAATTTACATTCCACAATGTTTCTATTAATACGAGTACCGTGCGCCTGCTTAATCGCAACCTTTTACCTCATTTACATTCCACAATGTTTCTATTAATACGAAATCCTCGTCATAGTATTTGCTATTCTTGATTTCAATTTACATTCCACAATGTTTCTATTAATACAGCACCGGGACAAGATCCTTTTATCTTTCTATTACATTTACATTCCACAATGTTTCTATTAATACGATTCCAGAAAGCTCTTAACCTTGTCAAGTTCCATCTATTTACATTCCACAATGTTTCTATTAATACCGTGATAAGCAAACAGAAAATGTAATTAGTTGTTTATTTACATTCCACAATGTTTCTATTAATACTGACTTGAAGGGTAACTATATCGCAGGAGATATTCATTTACATTCCACAATGTTTCTATTAATACGTTGGTACGCAGAGTCATAATCATGAAGGACGAATGCAATTTACATTCCACAATGTTTCTATTAATACTACATGAGATCAGGAGAATGAAAAAGCTGATAAGTACATTTACATTCCACAATGTTTCTATTAATACGAACAACGACAGCGTGATCCGGTGCAGCGGGTCCCAATTTACATTCCACAATGTTTCTATTAATACTTTCACCGGATTCTAAAATCTTCAAGCCATTGTACATATTTACATTCCACAATGTTTCTATTAATACCTGCCCCTTTTGCTAAGTACGGAACTGTCGGTACTCGATTTACATTCCACAATGTTTCTATTAATACAGTCATAGAATCTTCCGGTAACATTGGTCTGAAGCATTTACATTCCACAATGTTTCTATTAATACTTCTGTCCAGAGATGGACCTCAACTGCTTTTGTCTTGATTTACATTCCACAATGTTTCTATTAATACTGGCATTCCTGTTCAGAAACTCAATCTTTCTCTCAAATTTACATTCCACAATGTTTCTATTAATACTTGATTTAAGAACCGCTCCGGGCGTCTTTTTGATATTTACATTCCACAATGTTTCTATTAATACTGATTCCGTTAAAGCCGGTAAGCATACCGTTATTCAATTTACATTCCACAATGTTTCTATTAATACTACGTGCGTCAGGTGCTCACAGAAGCTCTTGCAAAATTTACATTCCACAATGTTTCTATTAATACCCATCCTTCACAATCCCTTATACTACAAGCCTAATTCTACCATTTTCTGTCAACCTTGTCATCTTCTTTATTTGTCGAATACAATTTTTAATAATATTATGAAAATTTTTCTATTTTTACAATAAAACATCACCTTTGTCGACCTCCCGTATTTTTTGCTCTATTATAGGTCGACAAGCATATTGTGAAATAGACCACATCCGTTTCATATCTTCAAAGTCATTTCTCAAACAGCTTATGTTCGCATGTAAAATAGTAATGGATTCTCTTTTCTTATACAAATATACCATTTTGTTCGAATATTTCCGAAGTCAGCAAACCAGCTCCCTTACCCGTTTCAGGATCAAAATCATATTTGTATTCTGTACGATAAATATCTGTAACCGATTTATAATTTTTAAATCCAATAGATGTCCGGTCTATTTCTTCCGGATATTTGTTATAAATACCTATGCTTAAAGTCAACTCTTCCAGTTTAGATCTTATAAGATTTTTAATCTCTTTTTTTATATGTGGCTCTCTTAAAAATTCCACCCCATGATCAAACAACTCTTTTTTTTCCTTATAAATCTCTTCCGGCACAACCGTCACGCTCTTAATGTCTCTTACTTTAGCCTCTTTCAGCTTATAATCCGTTGGATGAATCCGATCAAGTTTATCCAGATATTCTTCAATTTCTTTATAATATCCGGTTTCTTTTATTTCTTTCGGATCATACACCTGGTTCATATAAAATGTTTTTCTGTCTTCTCCAAATGGTATCCCTTCATATTCAGCCAGCAATTTCAAAGAACGATCATACATCGTCGGATCATAAATACTTTTTTTCCCAACTCCATTCCTGTTATCATATATAATAACATTTGCTTCTTCCGGAAAATATCTTCCCTTTCTATTGCAGCGTCCCATCCTCTGTAAAAGACTATCCGCTGTACACATTTCAGTAAAAAGCACATCAAAATCTATATCCAGACTTGCTTCTACAATCTGTGTTGTTATCCATATCCCGGTTTCTTCCGATCCAGAAAATTTCATGATCTGATCTTCCAGATAAGCCCTGTCTCTTCTGATATAACGAGAATGTAACAGATTCACTCTATCTGTTTTTTCCTGCATTTCTCTGTAAATTTTCTGAGCTTTGGAAACCGTATTACAGATGACCAGTACCTTTTTATTCTGCCCCTGTTCCAGTATCTCATTAACATTTATTTCAGATTTTTGTATCTGAATCTTATGCCTTACCACCTGATTAACCGAGTATTCACTTCCCGAAAAATCTTTAAACTGATAATCTTTTCCTTCTATCAATCCACTCTTTTCCATAAAGTCCTTCAACACCGGCGGAAAGGTCGCTGTAATGATTGCAAAACGTCCTCCCATATCCCGAATCGTCTTCAGACCATGAATAATCGTTGCAATAATCATCGGTTCATACGATTGAATCTCATCCAAAATTAATTTGGAATATTTCAAAGTTGCTGCAAAAATCTCTGTTCCCAATGCTTTATAAACAAATTTAAAAAGCTGATCCACCGTACAGACTGTCAAAGGATATGCCAACATTTTTGCGCGATCATACTTCGTACTGATTTCCGAATCATCTTCCGTAAATTCTTTCAAATACATAGACATACTATCAGAATGTAATATTGCCGCATTTTCATAAGAATAATTATTTTTGATACGAGAATAAATCGCATTGGAGGATACCTTCAACGGAAGTGTATAGAATCCCTTTTCTCCATTAAGCCACAATAACGCAGCTTCTGTTTTTCCTGACCCTGTAGGTGCCACCACAACCAGATTTTCATCTGCATGCTCCATCATAAACTTTTGTGCAGGTCTTAATTCTTTTTCCCTCAAATGCATTTCTATACTTTTCTTCAGTTTCTTTTCCTGCAGATCAGGTACAATTTCCGATACCTCATATCCTGCACTTACTGTATAATCAAATTTATTAAGCAGACCTTTGATCAAAAGATATTTCTCCCATATATCCGATGCAATCACAGCCTTAGGCGTATAGGAATTATTGCGATATAACAATTTATTCTGATTGCTGCAATACAGCTTTTTTATATCTTTTCCCAAATATTCACTGATCTGTTCCAGATAATATTTTTTTGCATATTCCTGAATTGCAGGGCCTTCATAAATATCTTCTCTGTCATGATGATGATAAATTGCTGTAACAAATGGTCCATAGTCTTCTTCACAAAACAAATCTGATAATTTTTTAAATTCTTTTTTTGATATCGTAACTGCACTTAAAAATCCATGAGGGATCTGCACATTTTGCCCAACGCTCATGCCTGATTTTTTCACTGATGCAGGACTTACCAATCCCTGAAAAATCATATTGGCTTTTCCCCAATCATGTATTCTGCAAGCTTCTACGACCAGCTCTTTCTCTTTTTCTGTAAAATATTTTCCGTATTCTAAAAAAAACATCTCTGCACATTTTACAATGTCATTCTGATGTTCCTTTAATGTTTTCTGCTTCTCTTTTTTATTCTCCGGTAGATGTACTATATTGTTTCTGATAATTTTTTGTTCTGTTTCCGTAAGTTCATCTTCAAGGCATACCATAATATTTTTCAAAGTCTTCTCAGTTTTATCTATCTCTGCCTGTGGCAGAATCTTTTTTTCGGACTTCGCATAATATTCCATAATGTCTCCTTCCGGAGGCAGAACCACAGTCCCGCCTCCCAGCTATGCACAATTCCCTTTATCACTTAGTCACTACAAAACATATTTTTTATCAGCAAAATATCAGAGCTGCATCTTCCTCAAAATCATCTACATACGCACCTTCATCTATGGAAGTACCCGCGGAGCAATAGTACGCCTTTACCCTTCCATTTTCTTTTTTCCAGCGCCGTAATCCCTGTTTTGTGATTTCATATTCTCTTGTAAGGTTATACACCGTTCCATGAGTATGCCCCAATTCTATTCCATATTTTACCGGTATATACATATCCCTCTTTGTAATAACTTCCTCTTCTTCATGAATGTTTACAATATCTACCCGTTCTATATCCAGCAGATCCTCATAACGTCCCAACGATAAATACTGAGGTGGATTTTTCAAAGACTCATATACTTTCTCAAAATCTTTCTCTTCAGGAATCACATGTATTACCATATCATTATCACATACAAGCTCTACATTGGCAATTCCTCTGAAAATCCCATATTTTTCTCCATCTTCAACGCAAAGTTGATGTCGTCCTTCTTCATATTTCGTACCTGCTGAAAATGAATATCGTGTATAAAGCTCAGACACGGTTCCTCTGTTTGTTCCCTGGATACAAAGTTTCATAGGGTGAAATTCTCTGTATCCACACGCCGCATGAATCATTCCCAGAACTGTAGAATATGGCGGAAGAGGAAATGTTTCTTTTATAATAAAACTGCTCGGTTTTCTATAATTTACTAAATTCTGAAAACACTTAATTCTGATTGCCTTCTCCATAATACTGATCCACTTCCTCTTTCAGATGTTTAAATACAGCACCTACAGACTCTGCTTTTAATACCTCCTTTAATTTATCTTCATTGTCAAAAGTACCGGTAGTGATACCTGCATATGTGTAATCTCGGATATTATCATCCTCGAGTAATTCCTGTAATGTATTCACATTGACTTTATTATTCTCTACTTTGATTCTGTTTTCAAAAAACGGATTTTTTCTGCTGTATCTTCCACCAATGATAAACAGAGGACTGAGATTTTCTCTTCTTCCTTTTATATCTCTGTATAAATACTGTACAGAATCCAGCAGAACCTTTACTCTTTCTGCTTTCTCTTCTTCCGCGATATTAATCTCACCATCTACTCCAACTCTGTCCAGATCGATGGACATCGTATAGGAATAGTAAGAACGCTGAATTTCACTCTGTGCAATTCCATTCTGAAGGTTTCCTCTTATAGCAAGACCCATATTGGTAAGAAATTCAAGATTCCCCTGAAATGGCTCCAGAGCAACTGCATTACTAAGTCTGGCTACTGCACTTCTGGTAGAAGCTCCTCCATTCTGATCGTCACCTTTCGCTGTTGTTTTCATATATCCAAACAGATCGATTTCCGGATACTCCTCAATAGTTGCGGAAGGCGCAAACTGTACAACACCGCTTTTTCCATCCACAGGTGTAGTATCCCAGTTTGCCTGCTGTACAATATTATAACGCAATGCCTGTCTGGAAATATAAGAATATTCCTGACAATTTCCTCTACTCATTTTTTTCAAAGATGAGATATTTCCAATTCCTTCTCCATAATTTGCACTCTCTGCCAGGAAAATCACTGTAAATGTTAAACCTTCTCTTTTCATGATTTTGCTTCCTCCTTTTCTTTTTCATAGGATCCTTCTAATCCTATTACAAATGCATATCCATATCTTGTAAATTTTTCTTTATCATTTAACATCTGTACAAAACCGCTTGGAATCAGAAGTTCATGTCCATCTTCCGTTCTCTGACCACCATACGCACTGTATAAACGCAGTACAATATCCATAAACTTGTCTACATTTTTGACAGCTAATGCATTTAACAACTGGTATTCGATTCCTCTTAATCCATCACCGGAAGTTAAACCTTTTGCTTTCATAATTGCTTTTCTTAGATCTGCTCCACTTTTTTTAATACTTCCGCAATACATAGCAATCCCCTTTCCTTTCTGATGTCTTTCTCCACGTTCCGGATACTTCTCCACAAGGTCTGTCCACAGCTGCACTTCATATACCCAGAATATATAAAAGTTCATTGATTCTTCTTTTACATTTTCTTTAAGTAAATAGTTCAGCAACCGATATTGTTCTCGATGCTGTAAAAGATTCATAACCGTTGTTTCGTGAACATTTACAAACTCATTATTAATTTTTGTAAGCGGTGCTTTAGCCAATGCAGTCAATGCGTCTGATACTCTTGGCTCACTGATGATTTTCAGCATCTTTCTGTGAATGATACTTAATTTATATCTGTCGTCCGCGCCTATTCCCCGCAGAATCACCTGCACATTTGTTAATTCCTGCTGTTTCTCTCTCAACAAGATATTGATCGTCTCTGCAAACCACTGAGCATACTTTTTGTTTTCTGTTTTTTCTCCTTCTTGATCAACTTTTCCAACTTTGGAGTTCGCATCCAGCAATGCCCTGACATTGTTATTTATATTTACAAAAACAAATTTGTTTGCATAAAGACGAAATCCCAAAGGACTTAATGCATATATAAACGCACATCCCGGACAAAGAAATGCATCTACTTTGCAATCCCAGAACGCCGAACGCTTTCTTGTAAAATCATCGCCGACTTCATTCATAAATGCTATCGAGATCTTTTCTTTCGGTCCAATCGGATCACCACAATCAATGCAAAGATCTTTTGCTTTCTTATGATCAGCCTTTAAATACTGTCGAAATGGTTCCGAAAAATCCTTTTCAAACACCTCTCGCATATTTTTCTTCGCATTTGTTCGTAAAAGAAAACTTTTTCCACTCCAGAAACGATTGATATACGTATATATGATGCTTTTCATAGCAAACGTTTCCTTACACTCCGGCTGTTTTAAAAATTCCTGAAGCTCTTCTAAGCGTTTGTTCAATTCTTCCGCCGAAAGTTTATCGCTGAGTTTATTCTTTTTCAGTTGCTGATATACTTCCGGATTCCGAACACTTTTTTGAATATTTGCAAATCCCGCCTGATAGCTGTTCGATAACAGCTTATCATTTATAAATTTCAGATCGTCTTTTTCAGTTTTACCAGGATTCCAGCTTTCATTTTTTATCTTATCCATGCATATCTGGATTTTATCTAAAATTTTCTGATATGTGCTAAATGGTCCAAAATACTCAATAAAAGCCTTGAAATACATATCTGTCCAGTCCGCATTTTGGGCAAAATCCATATTGATCCACAAGGTCTGATCTTCTTCCCCATGGCCAAAATCAACGCCTTCTTCTGCATCTGCACATTTAAGCATATAATGAAATCCTACGATCCCGGCATTTTTAAGGAAATCACCAAGAGTGATCACATATTTTTCCATGATAGCATACCTCCTAATATATGACTTCCCATTGTCCATGCCCGATTGATCTACGACTTCCAAGTCCTGCCATTCGCAGAAGATTCAGTAATTCCAATGTCCCTGTAATTTTGAATATTCCTATACTTCCATCTGCCGGACGCCCCCACACTTTTGTCACTACTTTTTTTGCTTTTACCGGCATTATGGAAAAACTGCTGATATCCATTTCCAGATTTAACTTCTCTAAGAATATCCTCAGATTCTCTGTGACCATTTTCTCAAACTCCGCATCTTCACAGGTATAATACTTATCACTGTTATCTTCAGAATTGTGGTTTCGAACAATTAACGCACTCTTCATCTTTATAATAAGTTCTGTATCTTTTATTTCTGGAATTCTCTGTGCTTTTAGCGACATTAGTTTCATAGAATTCTGGTTCATAGGGTAAAGTTTATATTTCATAACTGCAAATGCATTATAAAATTCAATCAATTCCCCCATATCTGCATCTGAAAAAGTCATGCTGAATCTATTTTGAGAAAGTAGTATTTTCTCAGGTGTAAATCTGGCTCCAGGCAGATACATACTTAAGCAATATGTTTTCATTACAGATGAAGTTTTATTATAGAGCTTCTCAAAAAGTGCCGGAGAATACTTTTCTACAGCTGCTTTCAAGAAACTTAGTAAGACTTTATCCAACTCTGCCGGAAGCTCTGTTGTTTCCAACTGAAATTCTAGTTTTAATTCGTTCATTATGTTTTTTGTTCCTCCTTTCTGCTGTGAATGATTAATTGGTTGGTGTTTTCTTGTTTTTATAGTAGCATTTGCTTTATATAAAGTCAATATAAAAATGGTTAATATTCTAATGGGTTAATAAAATATTCCTTTATTTTTTCATCTACATAAATTATAATATATAAAAATATCTTACATTTTGGAATGTAAATTTAGATTATTAACCATTGGTTTATAATTTCAATCACTATAATAGTTCCATATTGGAAAGCCCAACAAAAAGAGCCACTGCAAACCAGATGATTCAAGGATATACTTCCTTTCTCATCTTCTATACAGTGACTCTTTTTGCTATATAAATTTATCTCCTACTAGATTCATAAACTGTAGCTCTCTGCTTTCTAACAATTTACAATCACTTCAGAGTTCAATTCCTACATCTTTAAGTCGTTATTTTCTTCCAAATACTTCTCTATTTCATTCTTAATAAAGCAAGCCGCCTCATACTGCTTAGTTGCATCTTCTAAGGAAGCAATATAAAATTCACTATAATCACTGTCCTCTCTGACCGTTTTCAATCTTCCAAGCAATTTACCTACATCCCTTGGAAATTTTCCCGATGCAACATAGGTTTTATTAAAATATGCAATTGCATCCTTATGCCTCTTAAAATCAGTACCCTCAATAGCCAGAACTGCTTTCACCGCATAAAACGCAACATAATAACATCTATTAATACAGTCTTTCAACAATTTATTGTCCAAACACATTCTGGCTGCTTTTAATGTCTCTTCCGACTGCTCCATACGATACTTTGAAAGGGCCTGTCGTTTTTCATTATCCACTAAACAGCCACCCCTTCCTTTAATACATTATGATAATACGGCAGATCATCTTTCCAATAATTAAAATGTTCTACATTTTTTATAACCGGAGAAATATCTACTCCATATTTCATCATAAAATCAAAAGCACAGTCTGAAACCTGATCATAATAAGAATTAATTTTTTCCAACGGAGTATTGACAAGTATCATAACATCAACATCTGAGTTTTCGTTGTAGTCTCCTCTGGCGTAGGAACCATATACAAGAATTTTGCAAAAATCTTCTTTGAACACATTTCTCATACATTGTTCGAATTCTTTCAATATATTCCTTATTCTTTTCTGCATATAGGCACCTTCTTCCACTTCTTTTTGATAATTTGATTATAACAATCGTAGAAATAAAATACAAGGCGTCAAATAGCATAGTACTCTCAAACCAACCCAAACACCCGCAACGCATTACTCTCCGTCACAGCCACAACCTCCTCGCAGCTGACACCTTTCAACTCCGCGATCGTCTTCACAACCTCCGGCAGATACAGCGAGCTGTTTCGTTTCCCACGGTTTGGGACAGGGGCCATATACGGGCAGTCGGTTTCCAGCAGAATCTGGTTCAGTGGTGCATACTCCACCACTTCTTTCAGCTTCCGGGAATTTTTAAATGTGATTACTCCGCCGATTCCCAGATAAAGTCCCATGTTCAGATACTCTCTTGCAATTTCTTTACTATATGAAAAACAATGAATAATTCCACCATACATTCCGTCCTTCATATATTCTTTCACAATATTCAACGTATCCTCCGCGGCATCGCGGCTATGAATCATAAACGGAAGCTTTTTCTCGCGGGCAATGTCCATCTGCTGGCGGAAAACCTTCTGCTGAAGAAGATGCTCCTCTTTTTCCTTATGCCAGTAATAATCCAAGCCGATCTCACCCACTGCCACAGTTTTTTCCATGTCGCAATATCTACGGATCTCATCCAGAACAGCTACATCCACCTTATCCGCATCATCCGGATGCACGCCTACTGCACCATAAACGAAAGGATATTTCTCCACCAGATCATAAACTCTGTCAAAATGTCCCACGGAAGCACACACATCCACAATATGCCCAATCCCGTTCTCCTGCATACTCTCAAGCATCTCAAACCGATCCTCGTCAAAAGCCTCATCGTCATAATGGGCATGGGTATCAAAAATCATAGCCTTATCCACAGACATCTCGTCACCGACAGAAACTTTTCCACCTTTCAGCACTCTTGTAAACACACCTTCCCGTGGCATGATGCACTCACCCATCTTCTGGAAAATGGCACAGCCATTGTGGCACTCTTTTCCGATCTGAGTCAGCTCCAGCACAACTTCGCCACAGCGAAATCTGGTACCAACCGGAAGCTTCGCAAAATCAATCCCCTCCACAACCAGATTCTCACCAAAAGCACCATCCTCAACCTCTGCACCCTTTGCACGGAACGCATTGATCTTTTCATTCGAAAGAAGGCTCACCTGACGATGCCACTTCCCAGCATGAGCATCTCCCTCGATCCCCCAGTCCTTCACAAAAACCGCTGAACCAACATTCCGCTTCTGCGTCCCCTTCCTTTCACTGATACAAACCGCAAGTACTTTTCCCATAATAAAAACTCCTATTAATTACACATCATTACCAAATTTATTCCTATATCACACCAGCAATATTGATTTCCAAAACCTACCACATGTAACTCTCAAGCCTCAGGAATTATGAATCGCTGGAGATGAATTTTAATCATAAAACCTACCACATCCAACAACCAGCCCAACGGAGGCAGGGCCAGTACGGTGACGTTAGCGGAGCGGCCGTCGAGAGGCGAGTATAGCTGCTGCCACCGAGCGCCCTGTTTGAGCCGCAGGCGAGTTGGCGCGAATGGCAGCAAATCAGCGACGCAGCCGAACAGGCCGCGCAGCGTGTCACCGTACTGGCCCTGCCTCCGTTGGGCGTCCGTTCGTTAGTCTAAGTATACACCACACACTACCGTCCGCATTCTCCAGCATCGCCGGTCAAAATCTCAATCCCATGCCCCAACGCCTCAATAATAACCTCCAGGCACTCCCGCACAGCCTTAGGACTCCCCGGCAGATTAACGATCAGCGTTCCCTTCCGGATCCCAGCCGTAGCCCGGCTCAACATCGCCCGCTTCGTGATCGTCAGACTAAACGCCCGCATCGCCTCCGGGATCCCCGGCACACGCCGCTCGATCACATCCTCCGTAGCCTCCGGTGTCACATCCCTCTGTGAAAACCCGGTACCACCCGTAGTCAAGATCAGCTCCGCCAGACCCTGATCCGCAATCTCAGCCATCCGTGCACTCAGCAACCCACGGTCATCCGGCAAAACATCCATAGAAACAACCACATACCCTGCCGCTTCCACAATCTCTTTCGCAGCCGGCCCGCTAAGATCCTCACGTTCCCCTCTGTAACCCTTATCACTAGAAGTGATCACCGCAACTCTCTTCATCACTCAACCTCCGATCTGAGCCATACAAAGCTTCTCCGTCTTATCATCCTTCTGTTTCTCCAACCCTCCGCCAAAAACATGCCCGTCCGGTTTCTCCGCCAGAGCCTCCAGGATCACAGCTTTCAGCTCTTCATCCGAACCACCACTGCGGATCACCCCTCGAAGATCCCGCCCCGCCGCATACTGCAGACAAGTCTTCAAAAACCCCTGGGAAGTCAGCCGGATCCGGTTGCACTCCCCGCAGAACTTATGACTCACCGCACTGATAAATCCGATCTTCCCGGAAAAGCCATCCACATCATAATAATGGCAGGGACCATTTCCAAGCGGCTCCCCCACATACGGCGAAAACCGCGGAAGTTTTTCCCCAAGGATCCCAAGCAGTTCCTCCTCCGACACCCCATGAAATTCTTTTCCCATTCCAATAGGCATCATCTCAATAAACCGCACATGCACCTTATGGTCTTTTGCAAGAAACGCCACCCGGCAGAGATCCTGCTCCGGAATCCCAAGAGGCACACAGTTGATCTTCAATGAAATTTCCGGATACTTCAGCGCCTCTGAAATCCCCTCAAGCGTCCGTCCCAGTTCATCCCGCCTGGTGATCTGCCTGCTGCAGACCTCATCCAGCGTATCCAGACTGATATTCAATCCGTCCAGTCCCGCCTGGGCAAAATCCCTCATCTGCTCTTTCAGCAGCACACCATTTGTAGTCAGAGTCACCTTCTCGATCCCCGGCATGTTTTTCAGTTTTTCCACCAGCAGGGGCATCCGCGGCCGCACCAGCGGCTCCCCGCCGGTAAGCTTGATCTTCCGGATTCCCAGCTCTGCCATCACCCGGCAGATCCTCAAAATTTCCTCTTCCTGCAAAATGAGGGAGCGCTCCACATGCTGCACTCCCTCCTCCGGCATACAATAAATACACCGCAAATTACATCTGTCAGTTACGGAAATCCTGAGATAATCAATATTTCTTCCGCACCTGTCTATCATTATTTTTCCTCAAAACGGAAATCTCCGCTTTTGCCTCCTGTTTTTTCTTCCAGATGGATATCAGACATGACCATGCGTTTATCGATTGCCTTACACATATCATAAATGGTCAGAAGCGCCACCTGAACACCTGTCAGCGCCTCCATCTCCACGCCTGTTTTCCCCTCTGTTTTTACCGTACAGAACACACGGATCACTCCCGCATCCTCATCCGTCTCAAAATCCACAGAACACTTCTGGATGGGAAGTGGATGGCACATGGGGATCAGGTCAGAAGTACGCTTCACACCCATGATACCCGCCACACGGGCCACCCCAAGCACATCACCCTTTTTCACATTTCCGCTTTTTACCGCGTCCATGATCTCCGGGCTTACCTGAATGGAACCGGTAGCTGTCGCCGTACGGTGAGTGTCCGGTTTATTGGACACATCCACCATAACAGCATTGCCATTTTCATCAAAATGATTCAGTTTCATATTTAACAGATCTCAGCGCCTGCAGGCATCTCTTTCTCCGGTACCATCAGGGAAAGATTTCCATCTGCATCCTCTGCACAGAGGATCATACCCTCGCTGAGGATTCCTGCAAGTTTGGCAGGTTTCAGGTTTGTAACAACCATAACTTTTTTGCCAACCATTTCCTCTGCGGAATAGTGAGCCTTGATTCCGGATACGATCTGACGAACCTGGCTTCCGATCTTAACCTGGGAGCAGAGAAGTTTTCTGGATTTCTTAACTTCCTCGCAGGCAATGATCTCACCAACCTGGAACTGAAGTTTTTCAAAATCATCAAAAGTGATCTCCGGTTTTGCCTCGATGTCGATCACATCTTTGGCTTCCTCTTTCTCCTCTTTTACTTCTTCCTTTTTCTCTTCTTTCTTCGGATGAAGTTTCTCAACTTTCTCAAGAACCTCTTTCAGGTCAAGTCTTGCAAAAAGGATCTCCGGTTTGTCAGTTACACGGTTTCCTGACGGATAAAGACCAAACTGCTCCATATCCTCAAGAGTTCTCTCGTTTGCGTTGAGCTGTACAAGAATGCGCTCTGTTGTACGCGGCATAAAAGATTTCAGAAGAGATGCGCCGATGCAGATTCCCTCAACCAGGTTGTAGAGAACCGTTGCAAGACGATCCTGTTTTGTCTCATCCTTTGCAAGTGCCCACGGCATTGTCTCATCGATATATTTGTTGCAACGTTTGAACAGGGAGAATACCTCTGTAATGGCATCTGCAACACGAAGTTTGTCCATTTTTGCGGAAACGTTCTTCGGAACCTGAAGGATGAAATTCTTAAGATCCTCATCAACCGGCTCAGTAACGTTCTTGTTCTCAACGATTCCGTTGAAATATTTATTGGACATGGAGATTGTACGATTTACAAGGTTTCCAAGTGTATTTGCAAGATCGGAATTCAGTCTCTCAACCATCAGATCCCATGTGATGACACCATCATTCTCAAACGGCATCTCGTGGAGTACGAAATAACGGACAGCATCTACACCGAAGAACTCAACAAGCTCATCTGCGTAAATTACATTTCCTTTGGATTTACTCATTTTTCCATCGCCCTGAAGAAGCCACGGATGTCCGAATACCTGTTTCGGAAGCGGAAGATCCAGAGACATCAGGAAGATCGGCCAGTAAATAGTATGGAAACGGATGATATCTTTACCGATAAGGTGAAGATCTGCAGGCCAGTATTTGTTGAATTTCTCACTGCTGTTTCCGTCGCAGTCATAGCCGATACCTGTGATATAGTTTGTCAGGGCATCCAGCCATACATAAACAACATGCTTCGGGTCAAAATCTACCGGAATTCCCCATTTGAAGGATGTTCTGGATACACAGAGATCCTGAAGTCCCGGAAGAAGGAAGTTGTTCATCATCTCATTTTTACGGGACTCCGGCTGGATGAAATCCGGATGTGTGTTGATATAGTCAATAAGTTTATCTGCATATTTGCTCATTTTGAAGAAATATGCCTCTTCTTTAGCAGGTACGCATGGACGTCCGCAGTCCGGGCATTTACCGTCTACAAGCTGAGACTCTGTGAAGAAAGACTCGCATGGGGTACAGTACATTCCCTCATAATGACCTTTGTAGATATCTCCCTTTGCATACATTTTTTTGAAGATCTTTTTGACCTGCTCTTCATGGTCTTTATCTGTTGTACGGATAAATTTATCATAGGATGTGTTCATCAGATCCCAGATACGTTTGATCTCACCGGAAACGTTATCTACGAATTCCTTCGGTGTAACACCAGCTTCCTCGGCCTTCAGCTCGATCTTCTGGCCATGCTCATCAGTACCTGTCTGGAAATATACGTCATATCCCTGCTGTCTCTTAAAACGTGCGATGGCATCTGCAAGAACAACCTCATAAGTATTTCCGATATGCGGTTTACCGGATGTGTACGCAATGGCAGTGCTGATATAATATCTCTGCTTTTCCATTTTTCTTTCCTCCATAATATAAAAAATAATTGTATGCTTACTCATAACTGACTGAAAGTATATTCAGCCAAAACAGGAAAAATCCTGTCGATGCCATTGGAAGATTACAATGTAATTTCCTGTGACATAAAAAAACGTCTTCTCATACCACTTGCGATATGAGAAGACGAGTTATTACCCGTGTTACCACTTCTGTTCGTTCCTGCCTCGCGGCAAAAACCTCATCAGGTACAGCAAACTCTATACCCTTCCGCTATAACAGGCGGTCCTGTCACTGCCTGCCGGTGTCCATTAAACGGGACATTCGCATTCCGCTTATCGCATTCAAACCGGGTCAGCAATGCCTCTCTGAAGCCATCTTCCATCTGCGCCTGCACATCCCTCTCAGTCTCGGAACTCTTGCACAAAATGAATCTTCACATTTCACTCTGCTGCATATCCATAAACGCAATCGCTTCATAATCTGCGTTCAAAAAAGTCCTCCGGGGATTTCCCTGTAGTGTGGTGTACACATGTACTCTCTTCTTCCACGAGTTTTCCATATGAGAAAATCGTAACACATTTCCAGTGGTTTGTAAACGGGGAAATATTAATTTACGGTTACTTTACATTTCACAGTTTTGGTTCCGGATTTCACGGTGATCACTGCAGTTCCTTTTGCTTTTGCGGTGATCTTGCCGTTGGAAGCTACAACTGCTACGGATGTTTTGCTGGATGTATAAGTTACTTTTTCCTGGCTTGTTACCGGAGCGAGAACTGGCTGTAATACCCTGCTCTGGCCTTTCTTTAAAGTTACTCCTGCCGGGATTCCGGAGATTTTTGTTGTTTTTACAGTTGTCGGCTGAACAGTAACTTTCACTGTTTTCTTAAGACCACTCTTTAATGTGATCGTAATCGTTGCAGTTCCCTTCAATGCACCGGCTGTAACTGTGCTGGTTCCATTCGTTTTTCCGGATACTGTGACAACCTTTGTATTACTGGATTTCCAGGAAACGATGGAGTCACCGCTTTTCAGGCCGGAAACTTTCAGCACTGTCGTTTTCTGTTTTGTCTTTAAGAGAAGTGAAGTTACGGAAGTTTTCATATATGGTGTTAATTTCTTTCCATAATCTCTGGTCTCTGTTTTCTGACAGGTATCGCAGATACGTGTCTGAACTTCCGGTTTGAATACTGTTGCTGCTGTTTTTGTAGTCCATGCTGTAAAGCTGTGGCCAATTGCAGGAATTTCTTTCTGCTCGCCAAGGATCTTTTTGCAGACACTGCAGTACGGAATTTCCATTCCTTCTTTTTCACAGGTAGCTGCTTTTATCACAAGCATTGTTTCTGTATGACCCAATGCCGGAATCTCCTGCTGCTCTTTCAGAGTTTTTCCGCAGGCTGTACAATGGCTTCCTTCCGTTTTTCCTGGTGTTTCACAGGTTGGCTCTACTGCCTTATCTGTAACCGCTTCTTTATGACCGGTTGCCGGAACTTCTTTCTGTTCCTTCAGTATTTTACCGCAGATAAAACAATGACTTCCTGCCGTTTTTCCTGCCTCCTCGCAGGTCGCTGCTACTGCCGGATCAATGGTTTCTGTATGGCCAAGAGCCGGAATTTCTTTCTGCTCTTTCAGTACTTTGCCGCAGACGGAACAATGACTTCCTTCCGTTTTTCCTGGTGTTTCACAGGTGGCGGCTGTTGCCTCATCGGTTACTTTTTCTGTGTGTCCGGTTGGCGCAATTTTTTCCTGTTCTTTCAGTACTTTGCCGCAGGTCTGGCAATGGCTGCCTTCGGTCTTTCCGGATTCTTCGCAGGTTGGAGCTACGGCTTTATCGATCACTGCTTTATGATCTGTTACCGGAAGCTCTTTATGGCTGTTCAGAATTTTGTGGCAGGTGCTGCAGTATACCAGGGCATTTCCCGGTTCCTGACAGGTCGCTGCTTTTGTTACCATTTCCGCTTCTTTGTGTCCCTGTGCCGGAATTTCCTTCTGGGCTTTCAGGATCTTATCGCAGATCTTACAATGACTTCCCTCAGTTTTTCCTGCTGTTTCACAGGTGGCTTCTATGGCCTTATCAATGACTTCTTTATGTCCAAGAGATGGCGTTTCTTTCTGAACTCTCAGTACTTTACCGCAGACTGCACAATGGCTTCCTTCGGTTTTTCCTGATTCTTCACAGGTTGCTGCTACTGCCTCATCGGTTACTTCCTGATGCTCGATCATCGGAAGTTTTTCTGTTCTGGTTTTCTCGCAGTTTGTACAGGTGTAGCTCTGCTCACCTTCTTCGGTACAGGTTGCTTCTTTGACAATTTCTCCTGCTTCCCAGTTATGTCCGATGGCTGGAATTTCTTCCTGTTCCTTCAATATTTTACCACATACTGAACAGTGGATTCCTTCGGTTTTTCCTGGTTCTTCGCAAGTTGCTGCTACTGCCTCATCGGTCACTTCCTGATGCTCGATCATCGGAAGTTTTTCTGTTTTTGTTTCTTTGCAGTTTGTACAGGTGTAGCTCTGCTCACCTTCTTCGGTACAGGTTGCTTCTTTGACGGTTTCTCCTGCTTCCCAGTTATGACCGGTTGCCGGGATTATTTTCTGCTCTTCTAATACTTCACCGCAGACGGAGCAATGGATTCCCTCAGTTTTTCCATCTTCGGTACAGGTTGGTACTACAGGATCAACCGTTATCGGATCATGGCCTGTCGCCGGAATTTCTTTCTTATCGGTCAGGATCTTATGACAGGTGCTGCAAAATACCATCGCATTTCCTGGCTCTGTACAGGTTGCGGCTTTGGTTACTACTTCGACTTCTGTATGTGGAGATGCCTCAATCTCCTCCTGGGATTCAAACACTTTACCGCAGACAGAACAATGGCTTCCTGCTGTTTTTCCTGGTTTCTCACAGGTTGCATCTTCTGCTTTATCGTCCACGATCGTATGGCCGGTTGCCGGAATTTCTTTTTCATCCGTCAGGATTCTCTTACAGCTGCTGCAGTATACCAGGGCATTTCCCGGTTCTTCACAGGTCGCTACTTTGGTTACTACTTCTACTTCTGTATGAGCAAGACGTGGAATTCCCTTTCGTGGTTCCAGGACTTTCTGGCATACAGAACAGTAGCTTCCGCCTGTCCATCCCATGGATTCACAGGTTGGTGCGATCTCTGCATCGGCTACTTTTCTGTGGCCGGTTGCCGGAATCTTTTTGTGATAATTTAAAACTTTCTCGCAGGTACTGCAATATACAAGAATGTTTCCTGTCTCTTCGCAGGTTGCTTCTTTTGTTATGATCTCAGCTTCTTTATGACCCAGTGCCGGAATCTCTTTCTGGGCCTTTAAAACTTTCTCGCAGGTCTTACAGTGGCTTCCCTCTGTTTTTCCTGTTTTCTCACAAGTCGGGTCTACGGCCTCGTCGATTACTTCTTTATGACCGGTTGCCGGAACTTCTTCCTGCGCTTTTATAATTTCGTTGCATACAGAACAGCGGATTCCTGCTGTTTTTCCTGCTTCCTCACAGGTCGGTGCTATAGCTTCATCGATCACCTCTGTATGACCCAGGGCAGGGATTTTTTCTGTTTTGGTTCCCTGGCATTTTGTACAGGTGTAACCCTTCTCGCCTTCCTCTGTGCAGGTTGGATCTCGAAGGATTTCTCCCTCTTTCCAGTCATGGCCGGTTGCAGGGATCACTTTCTGGAACTCAAGGATCTTTCCGCAGACAGAACAGTGTTTTCCTTCTGTTTTTCCATCTTCGGTACAGGTTGGCTCTACGGCCTTATCTGCTACCTCGGTATGGCCTGTTGCCGGGATTTCCTTTTTATCAGTAAGAATCTTATGGCAGGTGCTGCAGTATACCATTGCGTTTCCTGATTCTTCACAGGTTGCTGCCCTGGTTACCAATTCTACTTCTGTGTGACCAGTTGCTGGAATCTCTTCCTGTTCTTTTAAGATCTTTCCACAGATCTCGCAGTGGGTTCCTTCGGTTTTTCCTGCTGTTTCGCAGGTCGCTTCTATTCTTTCATCTGTTACCTCGGCATGTCCACGAGCCGGGATCTCTTCCTGTGCCTGGAATACGAAATCGCATCTGGAGCAGTGGCTTCCCTCGGTCTTTCCAGGTGTTTCACAGGTCGGGTCTATGGCTTCATCCTTTACTTTCTCATGGCCTAAAGCGGAAATACTTTCTGTCATGGTGTTTCCACAGTTCATACAGATCAGTGTACGCTCGCCATCTTCGGTACAGGTTGCTTCTTTTGTAATTTCTTTTTCTGTCCAGCTATGTCCTGTCGGAGGAATTTCCTGCTGCGTCTGAAAAACAAATCCACATTCAGAACAATGGCTTCCTTCGGTTTTTCCCGGCGTCTCGCAGGTCGGTGCTACATATGCATCTTCAACTATCGTATGTCCGGTAGCCGGAATTTCTTCCTGGGCTTTGAGCACAGTACCACAGACAGAGCAATGGCTTCCCTCGGTTTTTCCTGCTGTTTCACAGGTCGCTGCTACACCTTCATCAATCACCACATTATGTTCCTGAAGCGGAATCTCTTCTTCATAAAACTCTCCGCAAAGACTGCAGATCATCTTTTTCAGGCCGGTTTCTGTGCAGGATGCCGGATGTATGATCGTTTCTTCATAAGAATGGTCGTGGTTCGGATCATAATTATAGTACACCGTTGCATGGTTAATATCATCTTCTGTTAAACCATATTTATCCCATTCTGCCTTTGAGCCGGTGTATCGGATCGCGGAAAGGCCACTGCACTCTGCAAAAGCGGTGTTTGCAATATCAGTTACCGTATTCGGGATTGTGATAATATTAAGATTCTCACATGATTTAAACGCATTCTGGTTGATATCAGTTACACTTTCCGGTATTTCAATTCTTCTGATACCGGAGCAATACTCAAATGTGTTATCACTGATTTCTGTAAGCTTCTCTGAAAGTTTCACAGTTTCAAGACTGGAACAACCGGAAAATGCACTGCTTCCAATGTTGCTGACTTTGTCCGGAACTGTAATTTCTTTTAAGCTGCTACAGGAAGCAAATGTTCCACTTCCAATATTTTTCAACACAGCTGGAAGTATTACTTTTTCCAGCGAAGAACACCTTTCAAACGCATTATCACCAATGTTTCTTACATTTTCCGGTATCACAATTTCCTTCAACGCCGTACAATTGGAAAATGTCCCTTCCTGTATATTGATAATACCGCCCGGTAATTCAATACCTGTCAGACTGCTGCAGTTCTGAAATGCTCTCTGATCAATCTCTGTTACTGTTTCAGGGATTGTAACAGTTTTAAGACTTTCGCAGGTATTAAACAGATATTCTGGAAGAGTTGTAACACCTTCCGGAATTGTGATCGAAGTGATTTTTTTGCAATCCCCAAAAGTCTCTGCTCCAAGTTCCTTCAGATCTTTTGGCAGTGTCAGTTCAACAAGATTTTCACAGCCATAAAACGCTTGCCTTCTTATGTACTTTACATTATCCGGAAGCGTTACACGCTTTAAGTTCCGGCATCCGTCAAAAGTACCTTCCTGAATTTCACTGATTCCCTCCGGAAGTTCCGCTTTTTTTAGTTTACTGCATTCTGCAAAAGTTCTTTCTCCAATTTTTGTAAGGCTTTCAGGAAATATAACCTCTATAAGGTTACTGCAATTCCGGAACGCCTGGCTGGAAATACTTTTAAGTCCTTCCGGCAAACTTATTTCTTCAAGACTTATGCAGCTATAAAATGCATTTGAACCAATATCTGTAACATTTGTAGAAATTGTAACTTTTTCAATATTATTCCATCCTGAAAAAGCAGATTCTCCTATCTCCGTGATCCCATCTTCTACACTTACTTCAAATATGTAATTTTTATAACTGTTCCATGGCTCCAGAGTATCACTTTGATTCAATATTGCTCCATCGCCTTTAAATACCAGTTTCCCGTCTTTATACAGAATCCAGCTGATCGAGCCATTATAGCCTGATGCACGGACACTGTTATCTTTGTCAATTGCCTCTGTTCTAGTAGATCCGCAGGATTTACAGGTATATGTCCTTTCTCCTACTTCTGTTGCCGTAGGATATTTGGTTATTTTTCCTTCGTCCCAGCTGTGGCCGGTTGCCGGAATTTCTTCTGTTTTTGTTTTCTGGCATCTTGTACAGGTGTATTTTTTCTCACCTTTCTCTGTACAGGTTGCAGGAGTGACTTCACTCTCTTCCCAGTCATGTCCCAGCGCCGGGAAAAGTTCCAGCTGTTCCTGAAGGATTTTTCCACATACAGAACAATGACTTCCTTCAGTCTTTCCATTTTCTTCACAGGTCGCCTCTATCGCTTCGTCTTTTACCACTGTGTGTCCGGCAGGTGGAACTTCTTCCTGTTCTTTCAGGATCTCATTACATACAGAACAGTGACTTCCTTCTGTCTTTCCACTTTCTTCACAGGTCGGTGCTACTGCCTCGTCAATAACCTCTTTATGTCCGGCAGCCGGAATTTCCTCTTTATAGGAATCTCCGCAAAGACTGCATACCATCTTCTGGAGGCCTTTTTCTGTACATGTGCTTGCTTCTATGACATGTGGTTCATAAGAATGTTCATGGTTTGGATCGTAATTATAATAAACAGTTGCGTTGTGAATATTGCTGCTCGTTAAACCAAGCTTATCCCATTCTTCTTTTGAACCGGTAAATCTGATAACTGAAAGACCCCAGCTGGAATTAAGAGCCTCTTTACTGATACTTGTTACAGTATTCGGTATAAGAAGAATACTGTTTCCAGCTTCCGAAAAACTGTCTTTTCCTATACTTGTAATTCCTTCCGGTATTGTAACTTCTTCAAGGTGATGGCATCCCATAAACATGCCCTCTGTAATACCGGAAATGTTTTTTGATAATGTTACTTTTCTGAGTTTATGGCACTGACCGAATATTTTTTCCCCAATATTTTTAATGCTGTCTGGCAGCACAATTTCTTTCAGTTCTTCACAATAATAAAATGCCATATCTCCAAGGCTCTCTACACCGTCCGAAATTGTCGCAGTTTCCAGCACTACGCACCCATCAAAAGCTTCTGCACCAATACTTTTTACACTGCCTGGAATATTAATGGACTGAAGACTGCTGCAATTACCAAATACATTGTCTCCGATCGTTTTTACATTGTCCGGAATATTAATGGACTGAAGACTGCTACAGTGGGAAAATGCACCATTTCCAATATTCTCTATGCTGTCTGACAACGTAACTTTCTGAAGATTTGTACAACCATCAAATAACCCTACCGGTATATCCGTAACTTCAGCTGACAGTACAACCTCCGACAAACTGCTGCAATTACCAAACGCTTCTGTTCCAATACTTTTTACTTTATCTGGTATTGTTATTTCTTCCAGAGACTAACATTGATAAAAAGCATACTGGTCAATATTCCTTACATTATTCGGAATATTAACAGATCTCAGGCTGATGCAGCCATAAAATGTATATTGTTCTATATTGGTAATGTTTTCCGGAAGAACAAGTTCTGATATTTTTTTACAGCCCCAAAATGCTCTTTCTCCGATTCTCGTTACTGTATTCGGAATATTAACACTTTCCAGACTGATACAGTCCTCAAATGTATAGCCTGGAATTGTATATATTTTTTCAGGAATATTTACTTTCGTAAGTTTTTTGCATCCGTAAAAAACGTTTGTCCCCATACTTGACAGACTTTCCGGCAACACAACTTCTGTAAGATTTTCGCAATTCTCAAACTCACCATTTCCAATACTTGCCAGTCCCTCTGGAAGTGTTACACTTGTCAGACCGCTGCATTCCCAGAAAACGCCCCAGTCCATTGTCGCAACTTTATCCGGGATTTTAACGCTCTGCAGTTTCGTACAATATGCAAAAGCCTGCTCCCCAATTGTTATAATACTGTCCGGCAGATCAATGCTGGTAAGACTCACACATTTTGTAAACATGCATTCCGGAATTGCTTTAAGATTTTTCGATAATGTTACATGCTCCAGACTTGTACATTCCTCAAACAGTTTTCTTCCAACTTCTACAACGCTGTCTGCAATTGTAACGTTTTCAAGAATGCCACATCCGAAAAAAGCATAATCGCCAATATATGTAATTCCATCTTCCACTGTCAGACTTGTTATCTGGCTCTTGTAACTGTTCCATGGTACCGATGTTTCACTATAATATGGAGGTACCAGACCATTTCCTGAAATTACCAGCTCTCCGTCCTCATATAAAGTCCATGTAACATTATCATTTACAGCTCCACTGGCCGTAACACTCTTCGCAGTCTGCGTATCTACAGAATCTGCACTCTCCCCATCCGAAAACACATCAATCGCAGCTGCATCCGTTTCCTCTTTTTCCAGAGAGTCACCTCCCTGCATATCCTGCTGAAGTTCTTCTTCATTGGATATCTCATCTGAGATATCATTCTGTCCTGAGCTTCCATCAGGAGCTACATCCGCAATATTATTCTGTTCTGCATTTCCATCAGATGCCGCCTCTGAGATATCTCCCTGCACTGCATTCCCACCAGACGCTGCATCCGCAGTATCACCCTGCGCCATACTTACATCAGATGTCCTCTCTGCAATATCCTCTTGCGCCGCACCTTCGTCAAAATTCCCATCTGCTTCTGCAGATGCCGCACTGGCATTTCCAGCCTCCAGTTGTCCTGCTTCCCCATCTGCTATCCCTCCGGAACTGTCCGTCAGAACCCCCGGATCATCAAAAGCAAAAACCTCTGTCGGAGCCGCAGACAAGACCATCACAGATGACAGCATAACTGCCAGAACCTGTTTCAATTTCATTCCCCATCCTCCTGTCTTTTGTCCAATAAAGCGGACATTCACATTCCGCTCTGCTACATGTATATGAACGCAAACACTTCATAACTTACGTTCACACTCTATATCACAATTCTACCCTACATCCCCAAATAAAGCAAAGCCAAACCAGGCATTTCCGGCAGATTTGGCACTACTGCTGATTGTTTCTGCGAGAATTTATCTAATTTTTTCAACAGTGTAAATCCCTTCCGACGTAAGTTGATCCTGTCCGGAAGCCAGTTCCATATCCCTGGAACATTCCCAAATAATCTCTTATAAGTTAATCAAATATTCATACTACACATTCGGCATAAAAAAAACACACAGCAGTTTTCATTCCTGCCATGTGTCATTAACTATCATTCCAAATCTACATCCAGATCAGATAGATATCGCCATCCAAATTCCACCTTATCATGCGTTTCATACACTCACATCCGTCTCTGCCTGTACATCCACCGCCAAACCATCCGAAAAGCAATGGTCGTCAACGTCATACCTGCAGCCATGCTCGCCGCAAAAAGGATCGTATAAATCCCGTCCTTCTGAAAATTCGCCCAGTTCTTCATCATCATCCAGTTCATAGTACGATACAATGCCGCCCCCGGAATCAACGGAATCGTAGCAGAAACCAGAAAAACCGTAACCGGCGTCTTGTGAACCCTCGCCATACACTCCGCATACAAAGTAATCGCCACCGTTGACCAGAAACCACAGACATATGGACTGGGAGTCACAAACTCCACCGCCAGATAAACCGCCCAGGACAAACAGCCCCCCAGAGCCGCAAACCACAATTTTTTACCATGTATATTAAACAACGCCGCAAAACCAAGCGACCCTGTAAAGGATACAATCAGCTGTATGATCTCTCTCATATTTTTCCTCCATATTCATGGACACACCGTTGTCTCTGTTACCGTTCTTCGCCATGATCACATTTCTGCCTGAACCCCCTCAGAACAACAGATTCGCCGCTGTAAAACCAAGTCCCACAACCAGCGCCAGCAAAATCGACTCCATACACCGGATCAAACCCGTAATCGTATCCCCGGAAAACATATCACGCAGCGAATTAGTAAACGCAATACCCGGAATCAGCAACATAATATTACCAATACTGATCAGATCCGCATGATGCCCCAGCCCGATCAGCACAGTAAGATTGGAAAGGACACCACCCGCTCCACAACACAAAAGCACCGTAAGCAGCGAATTCAGCGCCCCCCTTTTCACAAAAGCCTCAAACAACTTCAACGCAATACCGATCAACGCCGAAGCGATCATATCATTAAGATCCCCGCCAAAAAAAACAGAAAACGACCCGGAGATCACCGCATAGATCAAAATCTGCGTCCGAAAAGAATATCCCTTTTTATTCCGGATCACATCCAGCCGCCTCTGAATCTCCTCCGGCTTCGGTCGAAACTCACAGATAAATCTGGAAAGCTGATTCAGATCATCCAGCCTCCCCAGATCATTCGCCATCCCCGGCACCCGCCGCGTCTGCGTACAAATCCCGAAATCCTCACCATAAATCGTCGTCACAATACTGGAAGTAATGGAAAAAACATCCGCCCGGGAAGCACCATAAGCCAGGCAGATACGACGGATCGTATCCTCAACACGCCCAACTTCAGCACCACAGCAAAGAAGCTGCTCCCCAATCGTCATCGCATAATACAAATACTGCTCCGCCTCATCCCTCGTCATCCGGCACACCTCCCTGTACAACTATTTCATCCCCATCTATTTTAGGACAGCTAAATATCAAAAGCAACCAAGTTCCCCACGTTTAAATATTCATTTCTTCTATATTTCCTCAAAGCAACAAACTCCCAACGCCCATCAAGCCGACAACGAAACACCCAATACCTCTAAGCCAACAGCAAAGCGCCCAATACCTCTAAGCCGACAGCGAAGCACCCAATACCTCTAAGCCGACAGCGAAGCGCCTCGGCCCCCACCACCTCCCGTCAGACCACAAGGAAACTCAGCCTTTCCTCCCAGCCGTCCAGCGAAGCGCTGACGGCTCATCCAACCTCCGGGAAACCACTCAACCTCACACCCTAATCCAACCTCCCGAGCAGCCGCCTCATACTCTCCGTCTTGAAACACCAGCTGGCAAGGCGTGTGCTGTCTGGCGACGGCTCTGCAGGAGGGGTGCTGATTCTTAGCCGGTGGAAATCTGCGTTGCTTCAAAAATTCTCGCTGTCTGAGCGGCTTCAGACGCGAGTTCGAGAATTTTTGAAGCGGTTTTAGCAGATTTTCAGCGGCTTAGAAGTCAGCCCCCGACGAAGCCCCGGCGCCGGACAGCACACGCCTTGCCAGCGTCCGTACCTTATTATCAAAGAAAAAAGCCGCCCAGACAAACAATCCAGGCGACTCCCAAAATCCAATGCTCAGCTCTATATTCAATTAATCACATCTTAAGCCAGCTTGCCACCAAGCTCACGGCAGGCAGCCAATCCCTCATCATCAGGAGTATTATTGCAGATAAGCCCCTCATCCTCAACAAGCTCAGCCCCAGCATCCTTAGCTCTGCCACACCAGGTTCTCATCCACTCACCATCGCCCCAGTCATAGGAACCAAACAGCGCAACCTTCTTACCAGACAGTTTACCCTCAAGCTCAGAGAAAAACGGCTCAAACTCACCATCCTCAAGCTCTTCATCCCCCATAGCCGGACAACCAAGAGCCAGAACATCAAAAGAAAGCGCTTTATCCACATCAGCATCAGCCACTTCCATAATCTCAACATCTGCACCAGCAGCCTTGGCACCTTCCTCAACAGCCTGCGCCATAGCCTCTGTGTTACCTGTAGAAGACCAGTAAATAATTCCTACCTTGCTCATCTCAAAAACCTCCTGTTTTAAACTTTATATTATACGCACATCTGAGATGTACAGAGATGCTTCATACCAACAACCTGCAAAATCGAATACCCCGCACGGATCTGCGCCGCAGTAAACTCCCGGCACTTATCATAACTGTCAAAAACCCTGCGAGCCTGCTCCACGTTATCATAAACCTTCCAGTAACCACACATCTTGCAGCCACTGCCCCCGAACTTCCGAAAGCCCTTCACATCCTCAATAGGATACCCCAGAAAAAGCCCGATCTCATGAGGAAACTCCGTCTTATGAAAAAATCTCTCCTTCAAACGGACAATCATCTCATCCAGAGAACCATCTATATTATAGCCATCCTGAAGCAAAAGATTCCTGGCCTCATCCTGCGCCAGATATTCCTGCAGCATATCTGGCCGGTACACCAGAAGTAGATAATGCTTCCTGCATCCACAGATGATCTCCATACGGATACCCTCCCGTTCAAGACCCTCCTTATAATCCGAAATGATCTCCGGCAGCTCCGGCATCCTCTCTTTGGAAAAAGAAACAAGATTCGCCGGTTTCATTCCCATTAAAACAGGGGAACAATGATAACCTATGACAGATTCAAATTTTTCACAAGTCATTTGCATTCTCCTTTACGCTTTAGTTAGATTTCTCTAACCATTGTAAATATACTACTAAAGTTAGTCTCTGTCAACTTATTTTTTAAAAATTTTCAATAAGAATTTTTTACTGATAAAATCCCATCATTATGGGCAAAATATACCTGATAAAACAGTCTGACAGATACTTTTTTTATTTCCGATCAGAGCAGACAAATAAAAATATCCTTACTTCATCTGACCATGTAAAGCAAATATACACAAATATATAATAGAAAATTAGTATAGAATTTTATCGCAAAAACTCTTGACAAAATAAGTCCTGTCGTATATTATAATATCAGTAATAATTATTATTACTGATATGGAGGAAATATTATGGCAGCACTTAAATACAGCCGTCAGAGAGAATCGATCAAGGAATTTCTGAGATCCAGAACAGATCATCCAACGGCAGATACAGTATACGAGAATCTTCGGCAGATTTATCCGAATATCAGTCTCGGAACTGTCTACCGTAATCTTTCTCTTCTCAGTGACATCGGCGAGATCCGGAAGCTGACCAATTTCGGAAGCGCGGACCGCTATGATGGACGCGTCGCACCGCACTCACATTTCATGTGTACGAAGTGCAACCGGGTGATCGATATGCAGTCAGACAGTCTCAATGGAATTCTGGAGCAGGCAGCCGCAGAATTTGTCCATGGCAAGGTTTTTGACGTAGATGCAAGCTTCTATGGAATCTGCAAGGAATGCCTTAAAAAAGAAGAAAAACAGTCTTGACAAAATAAAGATCACATGTTACTATAAAACAGTAATAATTACTATTATTAATTAAGAAGAAACACAACTAAACAATAAATTTCAATAAGAAAAGGAGATTATCACTATGGCTAAATGGGTATGTACAGTATGCGGTTATGTTTATGAAGGCGAGCAGGCACCGGAAGCCTGTCCAGTATGTAAAGCACCAGCTTCCAAATTCCAGAAACAGGAAGGCGAGCTCACATGGGCAGCTGAGCATGTTGTAGGCGTAGCTAAGGGTGTCAGCGAAGACATTCTTGCAGACTTAAGAGCAAACTTCGAGGGTGAGTGCTCTGAGGTTGGTATGTATCTTGCAATGGCAAGAGTTGCTCACAGAGAAGGATATCCGGAAGTAGGTCTCTACTATGAGAAAGCAGCTTACGAGGAAGCAGAGCATGCAGCTAAATTCGCAGAGCTCCTTGGTGAAGTTGTAACAGACAGCACAGAGAAGAACCTTCAGATGCGTGTAGAGGCTGAGAACGGCGCTACAGCTGGTAAATTTGACCTTGCTAAACGTGCGAAAGCTGCTAACCTTGACGCAATCCATGACACAGTACATGAGATGGCTAAGGACGAGGCAAGACACGGAAAAGCATTCGCCGGTCTGCTTAAGAGATACTTCGGTAAATAAGAAATCCGCATAAAATCATAAAATAAAGATTTTTAAAAGAGGGAGCCAGATTATATGGTTCCCTCTTTTCTGTTGCATTCAATCTTCCGCACACTGTCTTCGCGTACCTGATCACGAAGCTCTGTCAGATAATCTGAGAATTTCACCTGCTCATCTCCGTAAGTCATCTGCAGATCATATTCCAGCGGGATCCAGGTTTTAATATCGGATTCATTGTGCTGGATCAGAGCTTCCAGCTTGTCCAGAGCTTTGTAAATCCTGGATTCCAGAGTCTGCTGTGCTTCCATTTCCTGATATAGTTCTGCCATCTCTTTATCAAATGGCTCCGGAAGGGTTTTTACCCACTCGCCCAGTACATCCGCTTCTTTTTCCGAATCTTTATCCGTTTTTTCAAAAGCTGGGATATCCCCGGTAAAAGCTTCCCCCAGGTCATGGATCAGACACATTTTCATAATTTTCAGAAGATCCGCATCCGGAAACTCATCGCTGACAAAATAAGCCATCAGTGTAATTCTCCAGGAATGCTCCGCAACACTCTCCCGCCTTCCACCGGATGTGTAGCAATGACGCACCGCATCTTTTAATCTCTCTGCAACGGAAAGTACTTCGATCAGTTTTTCAGGTTTCATATCCATTCACCCTCCTCAGTCTTTTAAGAATGTCTCTCGACAATATTTTTTTCGCTGAGTCAAGCGGATATTCGCAATCCGCTTCGCTACGTAGCTCTACACCAAATAACTGCTCCGCAGTTTATCAGGAGGAGCTTTCACTCCTCCTGATACAAGCAAGTCCCCACCCACTGCTTATTGCTTTTCGCAATTTAAGCAGGGGACTTACTTGATTTGATTTGATTAAACTATACCATACATCCCTTCCGGACAAAACATCCAATGCGACTGGCATTCACATTCTGATCGACACCCCACAGCAAAGTCTAAAAAAATTTGTCCCGGCTAATTTCTAAAAAAACTATAAATTTTATTGCATTTTTCGCTATAAGCGTCATAATGAAATTATAAACAGAAGAAAGAAGGTGATTGCCGATGGATATCACAGTGTCGGACGAGGTCTCACAGGAATATCATGAGCTTGTGAAAAACATCCTCTGCAACAGAGAGTTCCTGAAGCTGAGCCTGTACACCCACCACCAGTGGACCACTCGGCTCATGCACAGTATCAATGTTTCCTACCTCTCCTGGTTCATTGCCAGGAAGCTGGGATGTGACGAGAAAGCCGCCGCAAGGGCAGGACTTCTCCACGATTTCTGTCCTTACGATTTCAAAGCAGAGACACCGACCGGTGAGCATCAGGCGTTCTATCACCCGAAAGCTGCCGCAGAAAACAGTGCCACTCACTTTGATATGACGGACAGAGAACTGGACGCAATTCTCTCACATATGTTCCCTCTGGGACCTCTTCCACGCAACAGAGAAGCCTGGATCATCAGCTTTGCCGACAAAGCCTGTGCCATTGCGGAAGGCTGTCATATCGCCATTGCTCTGGCCAGACGGAACCGGATCGTCATCAATCCGGCCTGATCAGATTTTTTCTGACAGAAACAACAAAAAACAGGGCTGCCATTTCTGACAGACCCTGTTTTTTGGTTTCACATTTCTGTGATCTTTAATTTCTTATCAATTTCCTATTTTACAGTAACTTTGCATTTTGCGGTAAATTTTCCGGCTTTTACAGTGATCACAGCAGTTCCTTTTTTCTTTGCTGTGATCTTGCCTTTGGAATCTACTGTGGCAATGCTCTTATTGCTGGTTGTATAAGTGATCTTTGCAATTGCTCCTGACGGGTAAAGCTGTGGTTTTAATGTGTATGTTTTACCCTTTGTGATGGTTTTCTTAGTCGGAACATTTTTGATTACTTTTAATGCAGGCGCTTTTTTCACAGTTAATGTTACCGTTGCTTTCTGCTTTCCGGACTGTACGGTGATCGTTACTTTTCCGACTTTTTTCGCAGTGATCACACCTGTGCTGCTTACAGTAGCGATCTTGGTGTTGCTGCTCTTGTAAGTAACTTTCTCCTGAGAATTGGATGGTGTTACAACCGGTTTCAGGGTATATTTCTTTCCGGTTGTAAGGCTCAGTGTCTTCGGTACTTTTGTGAGCTTTGTTGTTCTGATCATTTTTACGGTTACAGTTACTTTTGCGGTTTTTTTACTTGCAAGAGTTACTGTGATCACTGCGGTTCCCTCTTTGGAGGTTGCTGTGATCTTACCGTTTTTGTCTACAGTTGCAACTGACTTTTTGGAGGATGTCCAGCTCTTGACGTAATCTCCTTTTGCAAGTCCTGTTGCCCTTACGGTTACAGACTGTTTCGTTTTCAGTGCCAGTTTTGTTGCTGTAAGTTTAACGGTTGGTGTAAGTTTCTCGCCAACAGTTTTTGTTGTCTTCTCGCCACAGAAATCACAGGTGCTTTCCTGTTTCTCCGGAGCAAATACGGTTGCAGAGCTTACTTTTTTCCAGGTTGTGTAGCTATGCTCATGTGCCTTGGCAACAACCTTGGCATCTACCGGAATATAGTACTCATATGGTGTTTTTACGATAGCTGCTGTATAAGTTCCTTCTGCCGGTGCATTAAGTGTTACATTTCCGTTCTCATCGGTGGTTCCTGTTGCTACTGTCTTACCTTCGCTGTCACGGAGTTCTACGGTGATATCCTTCTGTGCAGAAGCCTCCTCACCCCATGCTGCCTTAAATCCTTTTACATTCAGGATAAAGTCTTTCTTAGCCATGATGTCGCATGCAATGCTGTCAAAATACAGATATTCGTCACTGTATCCTGCTGTGTCATTATAGAAGAATACGTTTAAAACATCTCCGCTGTTCAGAACGGCTTCATTACACATGCTTCCATATCCACTGTCACCCAGCGGCATTTTGTTGTTTACAAAGAAGCTTATATTAGCAGTAGTAACTCCAAACGCTTTGCTGATCAAGCCACTCTCATTTACTACCAGGTAATCTTCCGGTGCTGCCTTAAATGCATCTCCGTACATTGCTGCATGAAGATCTGCAAGTGCGTCAAGAACAGTTACCTCTGCCTGTACTTTCTCCGGTTTTACATATCCGTAAAGTGCTGCGTCTGTAGCCTTTACTGTAAGGGCCTGTGTTTTTCCGGCTGTGTTTGCTTCGGTACCGGCGATGACAGTTACATCAGCACTCTGCGGAATCCTGGAATCCTGGCAGTCTTTCATAGCCTTGGCAAGGGCTGTGATTGCTTCTGTCTGCTGTGCTTCTGTTGCCTCGGCGTTATCGGAAACTGCCTGTGCAGCTTTGATTGCTTCGGAAAGGGCATCTTTTGTTCCTTCCGGATACTGTCCTGCTTCTGTTCCCTCTGTGATGCTCTCAAGAAGTGTATTTGCTTCCTGGATCTTAGCTTTCAGAGCTTCGCCTTCTGCTTTTGTTCCCTTTACGGTTACTGTAACAGATGCTTCCTGTTTATAAAGTTTCTGAAGTTTTGCGTTATCCAGATGATCTTTTGCAAACTGGCCATATTTCTCACTGGAAAGAAGAGAACTGATGGTGATCTGTGTATTGCTCTCCGGTCTGTTTACAACAAGGTTTTCATGCTGGATCACTGCGTTGTTGGAAGATTTGAAGTGATTGTATCCCTGTCCTTCCATGATCCACGGGTCATCAAAATAATCATCTGTGATGATACCTGCGCCTGTTTTGTCATCTGCATTGTATACCCAGACAGCTTTTCCTTCGTTGTCCAGATACATTTCCTGGAATGCGTGAAGGTTTGTGGTAATGCTGTCCGCGTCGGCATTGTCACCTTTGATACCATCGAAATAATGGGCTTTTGCGTAATCCATCATAGCAATTTCTGCGTCCAGCTTTTCGTTGATATCTTTTACGGAAACTGTGATCGGGATCTCTTTTGTGGCAGTTACGCCTTCTCTTGTGAAGGTAACGATAAGATTTGCTGTCGTATCTTTATCATACGTAAACAGATCCACCGCTGCTCTGTATCCGTTGATCTTCATCAGGTTCGCATCACTGGAGGTTACTGTGATCTCTTTATTATTGAATACATACTCACCGTTTTCATCTTTGATCCTTGTGTAACGAGGAAGCTGGATGTCACCGGTACAGTTCGCTGTATCAAGCTGTGTCTGCGTTGTAAAATCCTTCAGCTGATCTGCTGTATAATATTTATCCAGAATCGCCTTTAATTCTTCCTCAGTCGGTGCCTGGCTTCCGCTTCCCTTTACCGTTACTTTGAAGGTTTTTGTAATGGTTCCGAAGCTGTCGGCTTTTTCAATATACTCATTAAGGAGTATATCGTTTGCCTTAAAGGTAGCTGTCAGAGTAACCTCTGTGTCCTCTGTTTTCGGGTTGATCTTTCCGGTTCTCGGATAGATCGGGGAATCGATGGACGGATTCTGGATAGAGATCACATCCGGATCAGAAGATTCCCATGTTACGGTAGACCATATATTACGCATGCTGGTACCCATGCAGCCCGGAAGTGTCAGATCAGAAGTTACTTCCTCCTGTGACGCATTATTTCCTTTTATGCTGTCCCAGGTAAGCTGGTCAGCCTCTGCCTGCATTTTGCCTCTGAAATATTCCTGATCCCAGCTGACAGTTACTCTGCGGTTCTCAGATACTGCAGACGCGTTGTTGCAGGTAAACTTAAAGGTGCAGTCCAGGCTCTTGGAATACACACCCATGCTGTTCAGATCACTCTTTACATAATGAATGGTTCCGTCAGTGCCGATATAATCCGTATCCTCAGATGTTGCAAGAGAAACCTTTACATTGGATACATCTACATCCAGATTGTACTTTTTGACTTTTGCCAGTACCATGTCCGCAATGTTAGAATCGGTTCCGTAAACAGGACGTAAGGTTCCGAATTCTGCGTCAAAGGCTTTCTTTACTGCGTCTACCGCTGCCTGATCTGCAGGATCGATATTGGACTGAAGGGTGACAGGGAAGGTATAATCGCCTGCCTCATCCGGTACGGTGAAGCTTCCGGATGCTTCTTTATATCCGTCTTTTGTGATGGTATATTTGTACTCTTTGCCTGCCTGGAGCTTGTAGCTTCCGTCTTCCTGCGGTCTGAGAGTTGTATACCAGCCTTCTTTTACTGTGATATCCGCGTCTGTGATGGTTGCTCCGTCATTTCCTGTCACTGCGAAGGTTGTATTTCTGTATACGATCGGAGAAAGCTTTACTTCTATATCTCCGCTTGCAGATGGAAGGATCGTCTGTGTATATTTATCGTATCCGTCTGCGGTTACTGTCAGTGTATACTCGGAACCTTCTACCAGTGTATAGCTTCCATCGTCTGCCGGAGTAAGGGAACTCCAGTCTTTCTGAATATCTACGGTTGCGCCTTCAATGGCTTCCCCTGTTTTTGCGTTTACCGGTTTGATATTTACGGTATAGTTCTTCTTTTCCGGAGCCAGAACGATGGTGAAGTCCTGTGTTGCAAGCGCTGTTGCAGTTCCGTCGTTGATCGCTGTTGTGTCTGTATCAAGGGCGAAAAGTTTCAGGGTTGCTGTGAAGGTGTATGGACCCTGCTCTGCGGTAGGTCTTGTGATACTTCTGCTACCGTTTGTCGCCGGAGCTTTATAGCCAACATACGGATTATCCTTATCAATGTACCATCCTGTTTTATAAACAGTATTCACATATTTTAATCTCATACTTCTGATAGCATATCCGCTGGTCGGGATCGTAAGGGCAACATTGTAAGTAAGACCATCCTCACTTTTTGTAACGCCTGTACCGCCACTGGTTATGATCTTATTGCTTCCGTCAATAAAGTTTTCTTTCAGATAAGCCTGGGCTTTTGCCTGCTCGTCCTCTGTGCTTCCTTCGCTGCTCTCCTCAGCCTGTGCAGCCGGAACATCAACTACTTCGTTTTCTCCTGCGCTGCTTTGTCCCGCAGCGGTTTCTCCGTCCGAAAAATCATCCTCTGTGACCTCTTCTGTCACTGCCTCCCCATTATCAGAGAAGGCTTCGGCAGTTAATTCTCCGGGAAGTTCTCCGGCAAAGGTAGTAGCCGGTGCACCTACGGTGGTAAGTGTCACAACAGCTGCCATTGCAACTGCCTGCATTTTTTTCTGCAGTTCTTTTCTAAGCATCTTTTTACCTCTCTTTCTTTTTCTCGGTACAGATTCCTGTGCCATTTATTACATCTTGTGAAGACCTCCGGTGAATTCAGCCTTCACAATAATGTTCACACTTTTTATTTCTTCCTCTTGTAACGGATCTCCCCTGCGATCTGCAATCCCATGGGCAAAAGCAGCAGCACTGCGTAAGCCACATAAAATACAAAAGACATGGGAGTAACCGGATTCATAATGATCTCCGGATTATAATAGATCTCTGTCTGGTCCAGAAGAATGGCCGATGCCACAAAAGTCAGACAGAGAAAGATCATCACAACAAAACTTCTGTCTCTGTTATCAAAACGATAAATGGAAAAAGCCGTTCTTCCCCGGAGCGAATAACCCCTGCTCTTCATGGAAACCGTACTTTCCACAAAATCCTCCAGCGTCCAGGTGATCACAATGGAGATCAGGCTTAATCCGTGCAAAAATCTCTCCAGGATATTTCCCTGCCGTACCCCTTTCCCAATACCCTCTCTGGATATCTCAATCTTCCTGGCACGTTCCTTCACTCTCGGGACACACCGTAAAAGTATGGACAGAAACAGGGATAATCTGGGCGATATCCTTCCGAAAAGATATACTACTTTATCCGATGACACCACAGCGAACACACAGGAAAAAAACATGATCACTGCTGCCACAGTGGTTCCGCGGACAATTCCATATACCACAGATTCCAGGGTAATCTGGTTTCCGATAAAATTCTGACGGAGATTTGTCACTCCGAAATGATTGTAATAGGAATACCAGGCCGCATACAGAAAGATCAGCGGAATCAGACACAGATTGAAGATCACCGCTCTTTTCCCATTGAGTTTTACGGAATATACAAATGCGCAGACATAAGATATCCCAAGGAATACCGGATGATGAAACCATATGGTACATACGATTGCTGCCGCAAAGTAGATCAGGTTTATCACCGGATGGTAACTGTCAAATCTCATCTTCCTCACCCATCATTCCGTATTTGATCCGGATTCTCTCAAGCTTCTCCATCATCGGTTTACACAGGATCAAAAGTGTCAGTGCTGTTGCAACTCCATGTACAATATTTACCGGAAGGCCTGACATATAGATCGCGCCTACAGAAGCCCGGGTAAAGTTTGTTACCATAGTAAAAACAGAGCAGGTGTCAAGAAGCGGTCCCACAATACACAGAATGATCAGAAAACCGATCACTGCCGTGCGGATCCTCTTTTTCTCTGTCATGATCCCTTTTCTTGCAAGAAGCCCTGCCAGAAGTCCTCCGATCCCGTAGGCAAACATCTGCCACGGAGTCCAGGGTCCCTGTCCGAAGATAAAATTGCTCACAAAAGCTCCAAGAGCTCCTGTCAGAAATCCCGCTTCTGCGCCAAAAGCCATTCCTGTGATCATAATGATTCCCAACATGGGCTTAAAATGCGGAAGCATGATAAACGCAGCTCTGGAAGCCACTGCAATGGCACACATCACGGCGATCGTTACCAGCTCTCTTGCCTGGGGTTTCCTTTTTTCGTAACTGAGCAAAAACGGGATTATAGAATAAACGATCAGGATCAGGCTGCACAGATAATATTTTCGATCTCCGAAATGCCAGGACACCATCAGAGTCACCGGCATCAGGATCAGGATCAGTACATAGCCCAGGATCCTTTTTAAAGTCCAGTATTTTACAGATTCTGTCTGCATAATTCGATCACATCCTCATTTGTAATAGCGTTTTCAAAGATATGGCGGCTCATCCTGTTTGCTGCCGTTGTATAGAAACTGTTCTGTGAAAAGAAACGATTTGGTGTATTTGTGGTGATGATGCTGCCATCAAAAAACATACTTACCAGATCTGCGTATTTTGCACAGAATTCCACATCATGAGAAACCATGATGATCGTCACTCCCTGTTTCTTCAGATCCTTCAGGATCTCTGCAAATTCCAGCTTGAAGAAATTATCAATTCCTTTGGTAGGCTCATCCAGCAGAAGGATCTTCGGATCTGTGAGGAGTACTTTTGCCAGCGCCGCTCTCTGCTGCTCTCCTCCGGAAAGATCATAAGGATGATGTTCCAGAAGATGGGAAATATGACAGGTTTCCGCTACTTTTTCAATCCTGCTCTTCTTCTCTTCATCCTTTCCGCGAAGCATTTCTTCCAGATCTTCCCGAACTGTTTTTTTCACAAAAAGGCTCTGTGGATCCTGAGGAAGCATTGCCAGTAAATGGTCAAAAAGTTCTCCAGACTTATATTTCTTCACAGGTTTTCCCTGGATCAAAACTTTTCCGCGATAAGGCTTACAGATGTTGCTGATCGCTTTCAGGGTCGTGGATTTTCCTGCGCCGTTTCCGCCAACAATGGCAAACAGGGAATTTTGCGGTACCTGGAACGTGATTCCTTTCAATACATCCGGCGTGTCTTTTTCGTAACGGAACCAGACTTCTTTTACCAGAACTGCCGGATCTTTTACTTCGTCCGGATCTGTGGTGATCTTTTCCTCGATTCTGGTAACAGCCGGCGTTTTTTCTTCAAACATGTGGCTTAACCAGTCACCGCCCTCTCTGACTGTAAGAGGACATTTTATGGTTTCTTTCTCCGGCTTCAGGTTCTTTTCTTCCTGGAATTTTTTTACTCCGTAATAAATCTGTACCGGTGTGGGCATTGCCGCAAACATGTCGTTGTTTCCGTTTTTCAGGAAATCACCGATCTTTCTCGGTTCATCGTCTGCAATGATCTTTCCGTCTTCCACCACCACAACTTTATCGGATGCATAAAAAATGTCTTCCAGTCTGTGCTCTGTAATGATGATCGTTGTCCGCAGCTCCCGGTTGATCTTTCGCACTGTATTCAGAAAATCCGTAGCCGCAATGGGATCCAGCTGACTGGTGGGCTCATCCAGGATCAGGATACTTGGCTGCATGGCCATAATGGAAGCCAGGTTCAGAAGCTGTTTCTGCCCTCCGGAGAGTTCTGTCACGTTTTTATGGAACCAGCCCTGGATGCCGAAATAACTGGCCATCTCTGCTACACGGAGACGGATGGTCTTCTGATCCATGCCAAGACTCTCCAGCCCAAATGCCAGCTCATGCCACACCTTATCTGTGACGATCTGGTTATCCGGATTCTGCATAACGTACCCAATTCTGGACGACTGGGTCCGAAGATCCGCATCTTTCAGAGGTTTTCCTTCAAAAAATATCTCGCCCTCTGTTTTTCCGTGAGGCGCAAGTACGCTTTTCAGATGTCTTAAGAGTGTGGTCTTGCCACTGCCGCTTTTTCCGCAGACTGTGACATACTGGCCTCTCTCGATCTTTAAGTTAATATGGGAAAGAGCCGGCTTCTTTTTTTCTGTAGGATAATAGAAGCTCAGATCTTTGATCTCAAAATGTGCCATATGATTTCCTCCGTAATATTAACTGCTGTAGGAAGAGCCAGAAACGCTCCGTAGGCAACTGCTCCTACAACGGTATATGGGCTCATTGCCACCAGAAATTCCGGTGTGTACTGCGCGCTGCTGCCGCCCATGATACAGCAGAAGATCACAATGGCAAGAAAACCCGCCATGATCGCCAGCAGGATCTTATCTCTTTTTTCAAAACGGTACAGGGAAAATGTCGTTCTTTTCCCGGTACCAAACCCACGGCTGCGCATACTGTCTGCCATGATGATGCCGCCTTCCAGAGCCCAGGAGGTCATCGCGGATACGATGGTCAGTCCATGCTCTGCTTTTTCTTTTGTGGTTCCATTCTCTGCGGACATGCCGATGCTTTTTCTTGCATTGCCGATCTGCGCGATCTTTTTTTCGTAGTTAGGCAGAAGACGCAGGATCATCGTCAGCACCAGCGAAACCGATGGAGCTGCTTTTCCAAACAGGTACAGGAACTTATCGCTGGTCATCACAAAACTGTAGGAAGCAAACCATAAAAGAATGGTCACTACCATCGCAGCAAGGCTTGTTCCGTACGCAAGTGCCTCCAGCGTGTAGGGCCGGTCGTTCCACCAGGTAAAAAGAACCCTGTCTCCGTAGGTGTTAAACAAAGGATTGATAAAGGACAGCATGAGAAAAAGCGGAATCATTCCAAACAGAAAACTCTTCGCCTTTCTTCCTTTTACGGTAATGTAAAAAGCCGCTGCTGTGATTGCCGAAACTGCCAGAAAAACCGGATGGATCAGCATCATCCCCAGCAAAAACGCGCCAATATAAAAGGTAAAATTGATTACCGGATGAAAGGTGGAAAAAGTATCTTTTTTTTCATTCATTTTTATTTTTCACCTTTATCCTTCTTTTTTCTGCGGCTGTCCGCGATCTGTACACCGCCCAGGATCACTACCAGGATCAGCGCTGCTCCGCCGGCTGCGATCCACGGCCATACCGGTTTCTTCTTTTCCTGCCCGGAAAGTATCTCGTCGGAATCTCCCATAAATCCTACGATTCCGTAAGAAGAAAATTCTGCCGCGTCAAAGGAAATATAGCTGTCTGATATCTTTCCTTTCAGGAATTCCACTTTTCCCTTATCTGTGATATGTACGATCATACAGCTCTTATAATCGCCCAGATCTGCCATTGGAAGCTGCACCTTCAAAATGTCCTTCGGCTTCCAGTCATCCCCGGTAAGGGTATCTACAAAATGAATTTCATTCAGGGAAAGTACCTCGGATTTTTTGCCCAGGACTTTCTGGATGGTCTCCACTTCGCTTTCGTCTGCGATCTTTGGATTTACCACCATTTGGACATACCACGGTAATGCCTCATCCTTGTTGTCATCCAGATTCGTTCCGGTAGCCTGGTCAAAATGATATTTTTCACCAAGAGCGGTAAGAAGCTTTTGGAAGGATTGATAGGTTTTCTCTTCCTGAACTGCTTTCTTTTCCCCTTCGGAAAGTTTCTCATAATTTTTCCAGGTTTTTCCAAGTTCTTTGATCTGCTTTTCGGAATAATCATCAATCTTTGACGGATACGGATCTTTTCTCTTTTTGTCGAAAAACGTCTTCATTTCGCTGACAACTTTTTTGGATGCCGTTGTCTCAGTTGCTTTTGTTTCGGCTGCAGACGTCTTGGAATCTGTTTTATTGGAATTTGCTTTTTTGGTACTTGCAGTGCTCTTCTTGGCGGAAGATTTGCTGCTTCCTGTTTTGGAAGAGGATTTGCTGCCGCTTCCTACAGTTGCTGATTTGGTGGAACCTCCGGCAGATTTTGTTTTGGACGGATTCGCTGCCCCGGGAGTTGCCGTTGGTTTCGGTGTTACCAGATTTACCTTGGAACCCGGTTTTCCTGACGGGCCGGATGGTTTTGTGGTAGGTGTGGGTTCTGTTGCTTTTTTTAACTGCTGCAGTGCCTTCTCCGCTGCTGTCAGAACAGAATAGTTTGTAACCTTCTTTTTCTGAGCGGAAGAAAGGGAATTATAGGCTGTTTTTGCATCTGTAATCTTTTCTTCACTGGACAATGTTACTTTTCCGATCTTTGAGATCAGACCTTCCACATACTTCACTTCCACATCCTGAGCCTCCGCATAGGCTTTGAGAAGCTTATCCTTATTTGTCTTGGAGATAACCGCTTTCTGTGTGGAATTCAGTCCATTGTATGCGGCATATGCAGTGATCACTTTCTGGAAATTACTCATGGTGATCTTTGACGGAAGTGCCTCGATCAGTTTCGTCACTTCTGCCGCTTTTTCCTTGTCTGATTTGATCGCCACATCGGTCATATCATAAAGGGAATTTTTCCCGTTTTTCATTCGGCTGTATGCAGTCATTGCGTAGTATGCCTGTTCCGTTGCCATCTGGTCATAGCCATTTCCGGCAACATGAAGAAATCCCTCTTTTCCGTCGTAGTAACTTAATAATCCCTGAAGAAGGGACTTTCCGTTTTTGATAAAGCGGGAATCCTTATCACAGTCGATACCAAGTGCCGAAAGTCCGGTCACTACCTGGGAACAGCTCTCGGAGGTGCTGTGTCCCATAGTTCCGAAAGTTCCGTCCGAAAGCTGCATAGAGGAAAGTTTTTTCAGCGCTCTGTCTACTGCCGCTTTTACGGAAGAATTACTCTTATAATATGGTGCCAGAGCCTGCAGTGCCATTCCTGTCACGTCACTGTCTGCTCCGCCCATGATGCTCCATCCGCCGCCGGATACTTCCTGCGACAGAATGTTGTTGATCAGTTTTTCCCTGGTTGTCTGCGTTTTTCCGACCGCTGCTTTCGGGATCTCATAATCATGGCTGTCAAAGGCGATCAGAGCCCATATCGTTCCGTTAACTCCCTGCCATACTGTCTGGTCGAAATCGGACAGCGGCTGCAGAAGATTGTATCCTCCTACATCGGTAACATCTTCTCCAATGGCTGTAAGCGCCAGAACTGCCCTGGAATATTCCGTATATTTTTTATCATGGAGTACACCTTTTTTCTGTTTCACCACATCCACAAGATTGGATTTATAACGGCTGTAAACCGATGCGTCCACAGGCTGGCCGCTTCGCATAAGGCCGATCACCATCCATTCACCGCACAGCGTTCCGTTTACAGGTGCGCTTTTTTCTGCCATGAATGCCAGATGTTCTCCGGTTTCTTTATAAATGGTATTAAAACTTGCCGTATTGGAAGCAGAAGCTGCCTCTGCGTCTCCGGATGAGAAAAGTTCCTCTTCCGTATCCTTTGCCGCGGATTTCTCCTGAGCCTTCTGTGCTTCTGATACTTCCAGTTCCGCCGCGTCTTTCTTTTTCAGAGTTACGGCATAAACATCTCCGTAACCTTCCTGATCCTTTGCAGTAAAAAGATAGGTCTCCTGATTTTCTTCCAGGTGACAAAGGTAAGAATCTCCGTCTACAGGAGTCCAGTCCTCATCTCTTTCTCCTTTTTCGTAATAGGTCAGATCATCTCCGTCCGGATCCTGAAAGATCTCACTGAGAGAGACGTTCCAGTAACCTTCGGTTTCGTAAGTTTCACTTTCCGGGATGTCTTCCTGACGTTTGGGAAGATGATTCTCGGAATCGTTTTCGGCGATATCCGTGTCTTTTTTATCGGTATCTTCAGCGGCAGGATCTTCATCTCCGATGTTCTCACCACCAGATTCTCCGGTATTGTCCTCTTCGTTACCGGTGTTCTCACCAGCTTCATTGCCGGAATCTTTCCCGTCATCAGCCGCATTTCCACTGTCTTCACTTCCGGAATTTTCGCCGTCCGGATCCGCATCTTTTTCGTTCCCCGAATTTTCTGCGGTATCACCTGATGTATGATCTGCAGCCGGATCTTCTTTATCCAATGCTGCCGGATCCTTCTGCTCTCCGTCCTTTTTCCCATCTGTAGCATCCGATCCACTATGGTCTTCAGCGGACGGATCTAACACCTGAAGACAGACAGTCTTACTTTCTACGTAAGCGTTTTCGTCTGTTTCTTCTGAATTCCAGATCCGGACTTTGTAGTAGAAGGTTCCGGCTGTATCTGTAGCCGGTGTATACTCCTGTGTATCTTCATACTCCGGCTGGCTGTTTTCCCCCTGCTGTTCCCCGGTCTGTTCTTCTTTTGTCTTTTCCTGGCTGTCGGACTTTTCTATTTTGTAAAAATTCTCGTTGTCATCACTTTTCAGCCACAGATATTTCAGCTTGCCGGATTCTTCCGTCTGAACCTTTAAAGGCTCTGCCTTTTCATTGAGATCATATGTAATGGTCTCCTCCGACAGGTCCTCCGTGATCACCGGCAATTTTTTTTCTGCTGTGTCAGAAGCTTCTGATCCAAACGATCCGAAATCGGAACTTTCGTCTGTTTCTGCCGCCATAATTGAAACAGGAGCTCCCGGCTGCCCCACAAGAGCAGCCGTCAGCATCAGTGCCAGAAATTTTTTTCTCTGCATATCTTTTACTCCCTTTGCTGTCACTCACCGTTATATTCCGCACCGACATCCGCGCCAAGACCATTGCAGGTAAAGCACCACACAATGTCGTCTCCGTCCTCCAGTGTGTACTTGGAACATCCGTAATTCGGGAACCATCCGTTTACTTTATACATCCATCCGGACTGTGCTCCACAGTCAAATTCATACAGGTTGTTGATTCCCTGAATATAGTAACTGTCATACATAGGCGTCCAGGAATATTCCAGCTGGATTCCGGCGTACTCACAAACTCTCTGAAGTACTTCAAAAACGGTTTCTCCCTCTGTAAACTCTACGGTACTGGTATCCAGGATCACTCCGTTTGCCGGCACATAAGCTTCTTTTCCGGCTGTCAGATTGTCCATATTATTAAGGATGGTATCGCAGAGGATCGTGATGGTACACTGCTTGGTATCCTGAGAATCCCCGTCACCGGAACCATCATCAGAACTGCCGTCATCGGATACATCTCCATCACTGCCTGCGGTGTCTTCTCCGGAAGAATCCGTCTCATCCTGAGAAGCATCCGGTGTGTATTCCTGTGTTGTGTTCTCTCCGCTGCCTGCAGTGTCTGCGGTATTTCCGTCTGTTGTATCGGAATTCTGTTTCGCAGATCCATCTGCAGACTTTTTATCATCCGATTTTTCTGAAGTCTTCGGAATCTTGTTTGTAGAATTTAAACTCTTCTCAAGAGCTGCTTTCTTCTCTGCGGCTCTGTCATCCAGAACTTTCTGAAGTTCCTCCGGTGTAAAACATAAACTGTCTTTATCTGCGCATCCCAGCAGCTGCTGGATCATATATTCATTTAATGCTCCTGCTGAGATCTTACTTGTTTCTACTTTCCAGCTTCCGTCCTCACTTTTTGTCATCTGAGCACTTTCGCCGGCTGTTACGGTTGTGGTTTTTCCGTCCGCTTCGGCCAGTTCCACTTCATCCTTAAATACATACACAGCGCCGCTTCCGGACTGTGCGCTTACGGAAAAGACTCCTGTCTCAAAGGTAAGCGTATTTTCATCAAGAGCGATCTCTGCTTTTCCCACAGAATCCGTAAGATCCGCAAAAACCTCTCCCTGATCCGCAGTAAGTTTCAAATTGTTTTTTTCTACGGATTCCGCAGTAAGTTTCGTATTTGCGTTAAGTGAAAGTGTATTGTTTTCTCCGGCTGAAAGCTCCGCTGTGGTTCCGTTCTTCGTCTCAAGAATATCTCCGGCTCTCAATGCCACATTTTTTTCCAGGCCGTAGCCCACACCGTTTCTCTGAATATTGGCCACACCTTTTACGTTCTTTGTCATAAGAACGCTGTCCGATCCTTTATCAAACCATCCTTTCAGATTTCCCACTGCCATCACTCCGCATCCGGCAATGACCAGGATCAGTACTACCATGATCACATTAAACAGCGTCTTTTTCCTCTTACTTTCCATTCTTCCTCCTTTTCTCTGCACAAAAAAAGCAACAAAAAAGGTAACGGAAAATAATCCCTCTTTTCCAAGGGGATTCCGTTACCTGATAGATGTTCCTATGCGCAAACCAATGCTACCTTACATGAAAGAAAAACCGCCCGCCGACTGTACGGCATCGCACTTACATGTACAGGAATCACACCTGTTTGCACGTCTTTCTTTTCTATGAAATTTTATACTGAAATTATAGTTTATTTCCTCTTGTCTGTCAAACGAAAACCCGGAAAACAATTGTATCTGTCCTTTTTCTGTGATATAATAATCAGACACCCAAAAATATTAAATATAGACGTTTTCAAGTTCCGGTTTTTTCCTGCAGAAAACCGGATTAAAAGGGAATAAGGTGAGAATCCTCAACAGACGTGCTACTGTATTTGCTTAGTTTATCCGTGAACCATTGTAATTTATCGTATAAGAAGGGGATAAACGTGACTGCATAAGTCAGGAGATCTGCTTGGAAATACTGCCGGCTATTACACGTATGATAAATGGAGAATTCTTTTTTGACATCGTATCTGCCTGTGATGCGGTGTCTTTTTTTATGTTGAAGGAGACTTTTTTATGTCAGGTACTTATTACAGATCCAGTCGTGTCATTTCCAAAAACAACGCAAGAAACTATCTTTCCTCAAATGTAAAGATCCCTGCGCCAATTGAATATATCGCGTCGGAAGCTTTTCAGAAAAAGACCAAGATCTCCTCTGTCTGTTTTCCGGACACGCTTAAAAATATCGGCGCCAGAACCTTTCAGGGCTGCACTCTTCTGAAAGAAGTATTGCTTCCCACCCAGGTGGAAAATATGGGATCCAACGTATTTTCTCAATGTAATTCCCTGAAAAAAGTCATTCTTCCTCAGGCACTTTCTTCTATCCCGAGAGCCGCCTTTCAGGAGAACCGAAAGCTTGGATGTGTGATCTTTCCCCATGATTCACAGATTTCCCGGATCCGCTCCGAAGCTTTTTCACAGTGTACCTCCCTGGAATCCCTTCAGCTGTCTTCCGCACTTACCCTCATCGAAGACCGTGCTTTTTACCGCTGTAAAAATCTCCGTTCCGTGGATTTCCCGGAAGGTCTGAAACGTATCGGAAAAGAGGCTTTTTATTTTTGTGCCATAGAAGAACTTCATCTTCCCCAGTCCCTGGAATTTTTGGACGAAAGCGCATTTTTTAAGTGTATGAATCTTACTTATGTCTGTCTTCCCACAAATATCCATTATATCGGCAAATGGGTATTCCACGGATGTAACCGTATGAAATATCTGGAGATCCGACACGATCCCGATTTTATCGGGCCATGGATCATCAACCGTGCCTGTACCATCCGGTGTTATAAAGGTTCCAAAGTAGATGAGTATTGTAAGGAATTTGATTTTAAAGTTGAATATTTATGATCAAATGATCAAAAACGGCATTTTTTCACATTTCATTCTGTGAAAAAATGCCGCTTTTATTTTTCAGGGGATAACAGCTTTATTTAACTGTTACCTTGCATGTTACTTTTTTGCTTCCGCTCTTTACGGTGATCACTGCTGTTCCTGCTTTTTTTGCTGTGATCACACCTGTGCTGCTTACGGTTGCCACGTTCTTATTGGAAGAAGTGTAAGTAATCTTCTCACCGGATGTGAACGGTGTACGTACTGGTTTCAGGGTTGTCTTTGCTCCTTTTTTCAGAGTAAGGGCAGATTTTACACCTGTGATCTTTGTTGTTTTTACTGTAGATTTCTGAACAGTTACTGTGATATAAGCTTTCTTTCCGCTCTTTAAGGTTACGGAAACTTTTGCTGTACCAGCTGTTTTTCCGGCTTTGATCACACCTTTGCTGCTTACAGTTACGATCTTTTTGTTGGTAGTTCCCCATGCCTTTACAGCATCACCGTTGGCAAGTCCTGTTACTTTCACTCTGGATGTGGACTGATTTACTTTCAGAGTGATCTTTGTTGCGTTCAGTTTCAGGGTTGGAGTCAGTTTTTTGCCGTAAGGTCTGGTTGTCTTTGTTTTATAACCGCATTTGGAGCAGACTTTTGTCTGTACTGCCGGTTTGAATACGGTTGCTTTTGTTGTTGTTTTCCAGGTGTAAGTATGTCTTGTCTTCGGGATACTTACTGTCTTTGTTGCGCCGCAGACTGTACAGGTATATGTTTTCACACCTGCTGTTGTACAGGTAGCTGCTTTTGTTACTTTACCTTTGTCATAGGTATGTGCTGCATATCCGTTCTTTCTCTCATTGCTGGAGATGTTGCACCAGGAATTTTCGTTTTTGGAATTTGCACATTCATGCCAGTGGGCGTTTTTGTCAAATGTCCATGCTGTCTCCCAGACATGATTCTCTTCTTCCGGATAGTAGTCTGTGTAATGAAGAACGATCTGGTCATTGTTCTTTACTTCCTGCTCGGAAACTCCAAGATCCGGATAAGAGCCGTTTAATGTATACATCCATCCGCTGTATTTTCCGTTTGTAAACTCGCCAAGTGTAACATCACCTTTTGTGATGGACGCAATGTAGTTTCCGGATGGATTCTCGCATGTCATGTTGTTGGCAAGTAATGCTGCGTCAATGACATCTTTTGCCGTAGAGCCTTCTACAACGGTATACTCACTCTGCTCCAGCCAGGTCTCCAGATTTCCTGCATAGTAGGTATGATACTGATGATCTTTATCACTGTCGTGAACCTGGTCACCTAAGATCGTAAGGGAAACTTTGATCTTCGGCACTACCAGTTTGGTAAGCTTATCTGCATCTGCACCGAGAGGATCATCGGTACGGTTATGCTGTGCTTTCGTTGCACCGGAAATACTTGGCCTTCCGTTTTCTGAATTGTAATAAGTTACGCCTTCCACAGGTGTGGGATTTGCATAATTTGTATCAACGAAATCGATCGCTCCGATTCCTTTTACATCTTTACAGGTATACTCATTGTTCTCGATGATGTTGTATTTATCAATACCTTTGATGTAACCGATCACACCGCCGACACGTGTTCCGTTTGTTGCGCTTACCGTTCCCTCAAAGGAGTTGTTCTGAATATACTGGATACCGTTGTCCCAGCACTGTACCATACCGGTCTCAGAACCAAGGATACCACCTACATAGTCATTTCCTGTGATCGTTCCGTTGGAATAGCAGTCCTGAATCGTTACACCTGGTGTGTTCGGCGCAGAAGATTCACCCCACCGTGTTCCGCCGTATCCGCCGCCGGAAATACCACCTGCGTAATTTCCGCTTGCAGTTACGGTTCCGTAGAACTTACAGTTTTTCAGTGCATAGGTTCCCATAGACTGACCTTTGTTTCCGCTGATACCGCCTACGTATTTTGTTCCGTAGACATCTGCGTAACTTACGCAGTTCTCGATAGTTCCGTTGAAGTCACCACCAAAGGAACCGATATTGGACTGTGCTTTGTCATATCCGATCACAACACCTTTTTCTACAGTACTGTTGGTGATGGTGATCTGGTTCTGTCCGGATGCATATCCTCCGATAAATCCGGATTTCAAAGTCTGTGTTCCTGCTTTTAAAGTTACATTGTCGATCTTGATCGGGTTTCTGGAACTGTGATCAACCTCATAATTACAGACAACACCGTCAGACGCGATCTGCTCTCCATAGATATTCAGATTTTTCAGAGTAGAATCTGCTACATAACCAAGAAGACATTTCTCCCCTTTCGGTACTGTCAGCAGATGGTTGTCTCCGTCCAGATTTCCCTGGAATTTGGATGTTTTTATTCCGATCGGAGTCCATCCTTCCGGAAGTGTGATATCCTCTGTAAATTTCAGATACTGGTTTGCAAAAGTACCTTTTCCGTTGTTTACATAATCTGCAACTGCCTGAATGTCAGCTGTGGATGTAACCAGGTACGGATCTGCCTCTGTACCGGTTCCTGCCAGTGTCAGATCTCCGCTTTCCTCACCATCTGCAAATGCTGCTACAGCCTCTCCTGCGGAAAACGGATCTTCGCTCTCCTGTGTGGAAACAGCTGCTGCGTCTTCATCCTGTGAAAGATCTTCTGCGTCATCTGCTTCCAGATCAATGCTTTCTGCGTCATCCTCCTGCTGTTCCGGAACGTCCTCCTCTGTAGCTTCCTCTGTTACTTCTTCTGCGTCAACCACATTTGTGTCTGTGAAATCAGCGGCCCAGGCAGATGCCGGAGCAGTGCCGATCATAGCACTTGCAAGAAGAATACTGAGAATTTTTTTGCGTTTCATAACCTTTCCTCCTTTTGATTTTTCGGTGACAGCTTTCTTTTTTGCTGTTTTAATTGAAAGATCATGATGCCACGAGGGCAACAAAAAAGGTAACAGAAAAAGTCCCTTACGGGATTTCTGTTACCTGATAGACGTTCTTTATGCGCAAACTGACTTCTGTAGTCACTATCTTTTTAAAAAAAGCTCCGGCCCGCCGACTGTACGACAACGCATTTTCCTGTACAGGAATCTCACCTGTTCGCCTGAAAGCTTCCTTTCATTCAATTATTCACCTGACTTCATTATACAAATGAAGTCAGGTGTTGTCAAATCAAATGTTTTTTAGTTCTCTTTTACGATAACCTTATCCAGGTGCCAGATATCATCTACATACTCCTGAATGGTTCTGTCGGATGTGAACTTACCGCTGCATGCTGTGTTCAGAAGTGCCATCTTCGCCCAGCGTTTCTCATCTTTGTATGCTGCCTCAACACGTTTCTGTGCTTCTGCATAGGAACGGAAGTCGCCAAGGATGAAGTACTGGTCAGGTCTCGGCATGTTGCGTTTGTCGAGAAGTGAATTGTAGATGTCACGGAACATCTCTGTATCGCTGGAGAAGGTTCCGTTGATCAGCTGCATCAGTACCTGACGGATCTCCGGATCTGTGTTGTAGATGAAGTCCGGATCGTAACCGCCGTTGTTCTCATAGTTGATGATCTGGTCGGAGCTCATACCGAAGATAAATGCATTCTCCTCGCCAACCTCCTGTACGATCTCAACGTTAGCACCATCCATGGTTCCAAGTGTCGGAGCACCGTTCAGCATGAATTTCATGTTACCTGTACCGGAAGCCTCTTTACTTGCTGTGGAGATCTGCTCGGAAACATCTGCTGCCGCAAAAATGATCTCAGCGTTGGATACACGGTAGTTCTCGATGAATACAACCTTCAGCTTACCGTTGATGGAAGCATCATTGTTTACAACATCTGCCACACAGTTGATCAGCTTGATGATCTTCTTTGCACGTGCGTAAGCTGCGGAAGCTTTTGCACCAAAGATAAATGTTCTTGGATAGAAATCCATCTCCGGATGTGCCTTGATCTGGTTGTACAGATAGATCACATGCAGGATGTTAAGAAGCTGACGTTTGTACTCATGAAGTCTCTTAACCTGGATATCGAAGATAGAGTGCGGGTCAACCTCAACACCATTGTGCTCCAGGATATATTTTGCAAGACGCTCTTTGTTCTTGAACTTGATGGTCATGAACTCCTGAAGAGCCTTCTCATCGTCTGCGTAAACCTTAAGCTTGGAAAGCTGGGAAAGATCTGTGATCCAGTCCGGTCCGATCTTGTCTGTTACCCAGTCAGCCAGAAGCGGGTTTCCATGAGCAAGGAAACGTCTCTGTGTGATACCGTTTGTCTTGTTGTTGAACTTCTCAGGCATCATCTCATAGAAATCCTTCAGCTCCTGATTCTTGAGGATCTCGGTATGAAGGCGTGCAACACCGTTTACAGAGTAGCCTGCAACGATCGCAAGGTGAGCCATCTTAACCTGTCCGTCATAGATGATCGCCATCTTCTTAACCTTCTCGAAGTTTCCAGGATATTTCTGCTGGATCTCAAGAATGAAACGACGGTTGATCTCCTCGATGATCTGGTATACACGCGGAAGCAGTCTGGAGAACAGCTCGATCGGCCATTTCTCAAGTGCCTCGGACATGATGGTGTGGTTGGTGTAAGCACAGCATTTTGTTGTGATATCCCATGCCTGATCCCAGCCAAGACCTTCCTCATCGATAAGAATACGCATCAGCTCTGCAACTGCAACTGTCGGATGAGTATCATTCATCTGGAATACAACCTTCTCATGAAGCTTTGTGATGTCATCGTGTGTTTTCTTATATTTGGCAATCGCTGCCTGAAGGCTGGCAGATACGAAGAAGTACTGCTGTTTCAGACGAAGCTCTTTACCTGCCATATGGTTATCATTCGGATAAAGTACCTCAACGATAGTACGTGCAAGGTTCTCCTGCTCTACTGCGTTGTGATAATCACCCTTGTCAAAAGAGTCAAGGTTGAAGTCTACGATCGGCTCTGCATCCCAGATACGAAGTGTGTTTACAACATCATTATTATAACCTGTGATCGGCATATCGTAAGGAACAGCCTTTACTGCCTGATATCCCTCATGGATAAATTTATTCTCGTTCTTCACCGGATCCCACTCAACACGTACGTATCCGCCGAAATGAACTTCTTTTGCATACTCCGGACGACGGAGCTCGAAGGGATAGCCGTTCTTCAGCCAGTTATCCGGTACCTCTATCTGATAACCGTCACGGATCTCCTGCTTGAACATACCATAACGGTAACGGATTCCGCATCCGTATGCACAGTAGTTCAGAGTTGCAAGAGAATCCAGGAAGCATGCTGCCAGTCTTCCAAGTCCACCGTTTCCAAGAGCCGGATCCGGCTCCTGGTCTTCGATGCAGTTAATGTCAAGTCCAAGCTCCTCAAGAGCCTCCTTAACCTCGCCGTATGCACCAAGGTTAATCAGGTTGTTTCCAAGGGCACGGCCCATAAGGAACTCCATGGACATATAATATACGATCTTCGGATCCTGTTTTTCATACGCCTTCTGGCTCTTGAGCCAGTTGTCAATGATCACGTCCTTCACAGTGTAGCTTACAGCCTGAAAGATCTGCTCCTGTGTAGCCTCTTCCAGTGTTTTTCGATAAAGGAATTTTACGTTTTCTTTTACACTTTTTTTGAATTCCTCTTTCTCAAACTGCTTGTCAATCATTAGTTTTCCTCCTGTACTTTGGATACTCCCAGTGTTACAGCCTCTTTATTGATGTTCCACTCCTTGGTGTAACCCTCTGCTTCTCCCAGAATAATGTTTTCTGCCAGTACTTCACGTTTGATCTCATCCTGGTTTGCTTTCATGATATCCATGATCTTATCGTTATCTTTTGCATAGACAATGATCTTGTCCATGACTTCGAAACCAGCCTCTTTACGCATAGTCTGAACCTTGCTGATGATCTCGCGGACAAAGCCCTCCTGGATCAGTTCGGGTGTAAGGTTTGTATCAAGGACAACGGATGTCTCACCGTCTGTCTCTGTCACATAGCCCTCGCTCTGGGCTGTTTCGATCAATAAGTCTTCCTCTGCAAGCTCGACTCTGTTTCCGTCAATGTCAAGAACGAGAACACCATTATCTCTCAGCTCTTTCATTGCTGCGGTTCCGTCGATCTCGGAGAGTGCGGTACGGATGCCGTTCAGAAGCTTGCCGTATTTCGGTCCTACTGTACGAAGCTGCGGCTTGAAGCTGTAGGAAATGAAGGACTCTACATCATCTGCGAATTTCACTTCTTTTACGTTAAGCTCATCTGCGATGATATCTGTGTAGAATTTATCCATCTTCTTCTCAGCTTTTACATACATGGTTCCGATCGGCTGACGGTTCTTGATGTTTGCGGTATTTCTGCATGCACGTCCGAGAACAACGATCTCAAGAAGCTCTTCCATGTTTGCCTCAAGATCCTTGTCGATCCATGCCTCGTTTACCTTCGGGTAATCGCAGAGATGGATACTCTCCGGAGCGTTTGCATCAATGCTTCTTACAAGGTTCTGGTAGATATCCTCAGTCATGAACGGGATCATCGGAGCTGCAGCCTTGGCAACTGTTACCAGTGCTGTGTAAAGTGTCATGTAAGCATTGATCTTATCCTGCTCCATGCCCTTTGCCCAGAAACGCTCACGGCTTCTTCTTACATACCAGTTACTCATATCGTCAACAAATTCCTGAAGTGCTCTTGCAGCTTCCGGAATCTTGTAGGAACCAAGATCCTCATCGACAGTCTTCACCATGGTATTCAGCTTGCTGAGCAGCCATTTATCCATAACCGGAAGCTTATCGTAATCTAAAGTATATTTAGTTGCGTCAAAATTGTCAATGTTCGCATACAGTACGAAGAATGCGTAGGTGTTCCACAGAGTGCTCATGAACTTTCTCTGTCCCTCTACAACTGCCTTGCCGTGGAAACGGTTCGGAAGCCACGGAGCACTGTTGATGTAGAAGTACCAGCGGATGGCATCTGCACCATATTTGTTCAGTGCGTCAAACGGATCAACGGCATTTCCCTTGGACTTACTCATCTTCTGTCCATTCTCATCCTGTACATGTCCCAGAACGATTACGTTCTTATATGGAGCCTTGTTGAAAAGCAGTGTGGACTCAGCAAGAAGGGAGTAGAACCATCCTCTTGTCTGGTCAACAGCCTCAGAAATAAAGTCTGCCGGGAACTGCTGCTCAAACAGGTCTTTGTTCTCAAATGGATAATGATGCTGTGCAAAAGGCATTGCTCCGGAATCAAACCAGCAGTCAATTACCTCCGGTACACGGTGCATGGTCTTGCCGCAGTCCGGGCACTTCATGGTGATATCATCAATGTATGGGCGGTGAAGCTCGATAGTCTTCGCACGCTCGTCACCACTCTTCTCATAGAGATCCTGGCGGCTTCCTACGGATTCCATATGTCCGCACTCACACTGCCAGATATTCAGTGGTGTTCCCCAGTAACGGTTTCTGGAAATACCCCAGTCCTGAACGTTCTCAAGCCAGTCACCGAAACGTCCTTTGCCGATGCTCTCCGGGATCCAGTTGATTGTATTGTTGTTGCGGATCAGATCATCCTTTACTGCTGTCATCTTGATGAACCAGGACTCACGTGCATAGTAGATCAGCGGTGTATCACATCTCCAGCAGTGCGGATAATCATGCTCGAATTTCGGTGCGTCAAAAAGTTTGCCCTCTTTGTCAAGGTCTGTGAGGACCATCGGGTCCGCTTTCTTAACAAATACACCGGCGTATGGTGTTTCTTTGGTCATGTTACCCTGTCCGTCTACGAACTGTACAAACGGAAGATCATAATCACGGCCAACACGGCTGTCATCCTCACCAAATGCAGGTGCGATATGAACGATACCAGTACCATCGCTCATGGTAACGTAGCTGTCGCAGGTTACGAAGTGAGCTTTTTTGTGCTGTTTTGCAGCTGCCTCTCCTGCACATGCAAAAAGCGGCTCGTATTCTTTACGCTCAAGGTCTGTTCCTTTGTATTTCTCAAGAATCTCATATGCAGGCTCGTCATCCTTTGCAAGCTTGCCGAGAACTTTGTCCAGAAGCGCCTCTGCCATGTAGTATGTGTAGCCGTCTGCAGCTTTTACCTTGCAGTAGATCTCATCCGGGTTTACACAAAGTGCAACGTTGGATGGAAGTGTCCACGGTGTTGTTGTCCATGCCAGGAAGTATGCATCCTCACCGACAACCTTGAAACGAACGATTGCGGAACGCTCTTTAACAGTTTTGTATCCCTGGGAAACTTCCTGTGCGGAAAGCGGAGTTCCACAACGCGGGCAGTAAGGAACGATCTTGAAACCTTTGTAAAGAAGGCCTTTGTCCCAGATTTCTTTCAGTGCCCACCACTCGGACTCGATGAAGTTGTTGTCGTATGTTACATACGGATGCTCCATGTCAGCCCAGAAACCAACGGTAGAGGAGAAATCCTCCCACATTCCTTTGTATTTCCATACGCTCTCTTTACACTGCTGGATAAATGGCTCAATTCCGTACTCCTCGATCTGTTCCTTGCCGTCAAGACCAAGTTTCTTCTCAACCTCAAGCTCAACCGGAAGTCCGTGAGTATCCCATCCTGCTTTTCGCGGAACCATGTATCCCTTCATTGTACGGTATCTCGGGATCATATCCTTGATAACTCGTGTCAGAACGTGTCCGATGTGTGGCTTACCATTAGCGGTAGGCGGTCCGTCATAGAATGTGTATGTCTCGCCCTCTTTACGGCTGTCCATACTCTTTTCAAAAATCTTATTGTCTTTCCAGAATTTCTCAACTTCTTTTTCGCGGTCAACAAAATTCAGATTCGTGTCAACTTTACGATACACAATTTTTACCTCCTGTGTCTGATTACTGGCTGCTGTCTCATTTATAAGATGCAGCGGTTTATTTCTTCACAGATACTTGTTCGTGCCAGTGTTTCTTTCGGGCACTTATAAAAAAAGACCCCATCCTGTAAAAGGACGAAGTCTGATTCGCTGTACCACCTGTTACATTATACGGGCCTGTTGTCCGGTTCCCTGCGCCCTCTTATTCTTAAGCTGCCAGGCTCCTGTGCCATGTCTTCCCATGGCGGACATTATCGTATCTGCCGATATATGTTCCCTGTAACGGAGGAAATCCGTCAGTTCTTACTTGAAATTACTGATATCTGTAACTCAGATATCGTTCCCCGGCTGCTTCCGGCCAACTTCAGAACTGAAGCTCAGGAGTGATATTCCATCATATTTACTCGCCCCGGGCTCTCACCATCCCCGGTTCGCTGCCAGTTTTCCATATGACTTACTGTCTCCATCACAGCTTTTTCTATATACGCTGTATATTATAGGTTGGGGAAAATCTATATGTCAAGTGTTTTTGACGGATTTCCTCTTATTAAATGTGCATATTTACGCATATTCATGGAACAAAAGCTGTGGTTCCTCAATTTTCACAGACTGTAAGTGGTTTTTCCAAAAAGAAAGTGGTATACTACTACAGAATCACGCAGACGGTGATATGTCTGCATCACATATGGGCAGATTTTCGCCCGGATTTATTATTGAAAGGTATTTTATGATGAAAATTTCAAAAAAACGATCCCTGCGCCGGATCTTTGCAGGTATTCTCTGTATGGGAATCCTTTTCACAGGTACACAGCCCTGTGCCGCAGCAGCTTACGGATACGATGAATATGGTGATCCGATCGTTACTGCCACACCGGTTCCTGACGCACAGACAGCAGATTCCTCCGGTCAGGCTGCAGCAGACACCGCTCCGGCACATTCCAGCTACTATTCACAGGCCGCTGATACAGACTCTATTGAAGGCTGGCCAACAGGCCCGAACATAGAAGCACAGGCTGCAGTTCTTATGGATGTGAATACGGAGGCAGTCCTCTATTCCAAAAATGCAGATACACAACTTTATCCGGCCAGTATCACCAAGATCATGACAACTCTTCTGGCCTGTGAAAATTTAAGCCTGAAAACTAATATCGTAGTCTCTGACAGTGCTTCTGCCAGTGTGTCTGCCGGAGATTCCAGTATTTACGCCGCTCCCGGCGAAAAATTCACCAGAGATCAGGCTCTTATGGCTGTTATGCTTCAGTCCGCCAACGAAATGTCTGTAGCTGTTGCTGAGAAAGTTTCCGGCTCTGTAAAAAAATTCACTGAGCTTATGAACTGGCGCGCCAGACTTTTCGGATGCAAAAATACTCATTTTAACAATCCAAACGGACTTCCCGATGAGAATCATTACACCACAGCTTCCGACATGGCAAAAATCGCGAAATCTGCCTGGATGAACCCGCTTTACCGCAAGTTCTGCACCAGACGTTACTATGAGATTCCTCCTACAAACAAATTTGCGGAAGCAAGGCAGCTTCTGAACCACCACAAGATGATCAAAAACGGGGAATATTATTACGAAGGTGTTCTTGGTGGAAAAACAGGTTACACAGATGCATCCGGAAATACACTCGTCACCTATTGCAGGCGTGGAAATACAACACTTGTAGCAGTGATCCTGAATTCTACTTCTGCCGCAAACGCCTATGGTGACACTGCTTCCCTGTTTGATTATGGTTTTGGAAATTTTGAAAAAACAGATATGAAAGTGTCCATGGAACCAGTCCCGTTTAAGGTACTTCCATGTGATAAATATATTCTTAAGAACAACGGAAATACTTATCCGTTTTATTATAAGACAAAGGTTTATGTGACTTTACCAAAAGGAATTGACAAATCACAGCTTACCAAACGCCAGGCCGTTCTCCAGAATGCTGCCGGCCTGCTGCGTCTGAAAAGCAAATATTATTACAAAAAACAAATGGTTGGCTGGGGAATGCAATACGAACGGAATGTCGTATCAGATCTTCTTGTCCAGGCTTCTTGAGACTTTTCTGCGGCGGAGAGATTCGTGCTTTTCACGGATTTCATCCGCCGCTTCTGTATCTTCTGCTTTCAGGGTTTTTACCCCGAAATATTTTCCCTCATCGGTTTTTCGGATTCTGATCTTCCCTGCAACGGGTCCATGCTCGTGGCAGAGGGCAAGGCTGTAATATACCTTGGAATTGTTGGTACTGAACCAGCGAATCTTCCGCTTGGCAGGGCATCTGCAGATAGGACACACCGTGCTCACCATAGTGCGGTCCTTCATCAGGCGTTCTTTTGATACAAATTCCCTGGATACAAACTTATCATGATCTGTATAGGAAATATAAATTTCCTTCTCTTTTGATTTTGGATTCTGGTATACATCCAGGGATGGATGACGGATCATGCAGGCTTCATCAATCTCCAGAAGGATTCTTGCCGTATAGCTGGCATCTGCCAGTGCCCGGTGAAAATCCCGGTTCTTCGGAAGTTTAAGATAATCAATGGCATATTCCAGGGAACGTCTGGCAATTCCATCTTCAAATTTCACACTGAAAAGCTTCTGTACATCATAATAATGGACCGGTCCTGGGATCAGCTTCAGAAGATTATAATATTTCATGTTTCTCTGAAGCTCCATTACATCCTGGTTTCCCCAGGTAAAAAACCGATATTCCGGTCCGCACCATTCCAGAAATCTGCGGATCGCTTTTGGAAAAGGAAGTCCTTTCTCCAGTTCATGGAAATCTACGTGGATCACCTCATGGATGCTGTCGTGGATCCAATGGTACACTTTGGGCTTGATCAGGCACTGGAAGGTGTCGATGATCTCTCTTTTTTCATTTAATTTTACTGCCCCGATCTCAATGATCTCAAAAGGGAGTCGACTGTCCGGATGTTTTCTTCCATCCGGATTCTGGTTCCATTCCAGGTCAAATACAATATAGTTCATGGGTTTTCTGTCCTCTTAACTGACAGTGTGCACAGATATGTTTATGGAAAGCAGACAGTGTATTCTCTCTGCTTCATGGCCTGCTCACGGTTATTTCGCGGCTCTGCATCCGGACACGGAATAAATTGATTCAAACAGTTCCTGCTGAAAATTTCCGGTGTCTGCATCTGTCAGTATTATATCTTTCATTTCGTCTTCTTCGTGTAACCACCAGCGGAAATCACATAATGTGGCACCTCGTCCGGCACCTTCAGAACAGTCTACATCCAGGAGTGCTTTTTCCGTCTTAAAAAACTCCGGATGAAGAAGGTACATAAATGGTACCGCATCATGAATACTTGCCACACAACGGTATTTGGTAGGATTTCCAAGTACATAACCGGCCATATCGCCGCAGGCTTTTGCAACCGGGTTACCGGACTGGCATAATTTCATAATCTGGTTTCTGGTGAGATTGCATTTCAGGGTAGCATCCAGTCCGCACATCACCAGTGGAATTCCGGAAGAAAATACGATCTTCGCTGCTTCCGGATCTGCATAAATATTGAATTCCGCTGCCGGTGTGATGTTTCCGCCTTTCGCCGCGCCGCCCATAAATACGATCTGGCGGATCTTCTCCTTCACCTCCGGAAAAATCCTCAAAAGCAATGCAAGGTTGGTCATTGGTGCTGTCTCGATCACCGTTACCTGTTCACCTTCCGGAAGGTCATTCAGAATATCACGGATAAAAAGCACTGCATTGTCTGATGCGAGCTCTTTTTTTGTCTCCGGCAGAACACAGTGGCCAAGGCCTGTCTCTCCGTGGAATTCTTCTGCATGAAGCGGCTCTTTTACAAGAGGGCGCTCCTGGCCTTTTGCCACAGGAACTTTCAGTCCGTAAAAATCTGCCAGTTCCAGTGCATTCTTCGTTACTTTATCAATGGTAGCGTTTCCTGCAAATGTTGTTATCGCAAGAAGCTCCAATTCGTCCTGATGTGCCGCCGCATAAGCCAGCGCAATGCCGTCATCAATTCCCGGATCGCAGTCCATAATAACCTTGATTCTATCTCCCATATGTTCACCTCTGTAAAAACTCTTTCCCCAATTTATAGTATTACCGAATTTCCGCTGTTTACCTGTTCCAAGTATAACAGAGTGGGGAAAAGGTGTAAAGATATTCAAAAGGTACGTCTGAAGTGCGGCATCTCGATTCCGCTGCGCTGCATCTCGATGTCGGGCGTCCGCCCTATACAGGTATGTAGAAAGCCCAGCTTATGTGCGAGCACAACACTGGGCTTTCTACATACCTGTGCACTTCAGACTGGAACGCAAAAAGCCCCTCTGCCGGGGTTGGCAGAGGGGTGAAAAAAAGGGGGTTTATATTAAACAAATGCAATATGACATTTGGAATCTTCATATCCGTTTGGGTTGTTCCGGATATTGCTGCTATGACATCATCCCGTCACCTGGGGCTTACAGCCTTAAGATGGGGGCTTCCTCTATTAGATCAGTCAATTGCAATAAATTTCTTCTCTTCTACTTCTTTCTTGGTCTCTTCTTTCGGGAATGTTACGTGAAGGATTCCGTTCTCATATTTCGCATGGATATCTTCATGTTTAATATTTGGTCCTACATAAAAGCTTCTGTTGCAGGTTCCTGTATAACGCTCTCTGCGAACATATTTGCCTTTCTCATCCTTCTCATCTTTCTTCTCTTCTCTGGTTGCCTGGATGTTCAGATAACCATCCTTCAGCTGGATCTTCACATCTTCTTTCTTAAATCCCGGAAGATCGATATCCAGTTCATAATTTCCGTCAACATCACGGATATCTGTCTTCATCATATCTTTCACCTGAGGATAAGCATTGGCAGCTGCCTGACGGCCTGCAGGATATCCCATAAAATCATCAAATAAATCTTCTCCGAAAATACTTGGCATTAACATAACTCATTCCTCCTGATCTATATTCGCTGCATATTATGCAGGCGTTTTTAATTTACTGTTTCTGAAAACTCTGTAAGAACTTTCTCCGGAAGATTTCTTTTTCTCTCTTCCTTTGTTCTGTATGTACTATAACACGCATTATTAGCACTGTCAAGAGATGAGTGCTAATTATTTTGTGAAGAATTTGTGAAGCCTTGATTTTATGCAATGTCATTAACTTAAAGCAGACGATATTTATTCTAAAAAAATTAGATGTCTTCTGCTTTTTTTTATATGCTTATATTGTAAAAAAAAACCATGAACCTGCCGCAGAAAAGGATGTGATGCTGATGAAACATTCTCAAAAACGTACATTCATGGACATAGAAAAAATGAGTTCTAATGAATTTAAGGCATTTTGTCGGCAGACGGCTCAGACATTAATATTCCTACCACTGCTGAAACGCTGGAACTGTATGGTTCTGCAAGCCGAAAAAATACAAAACCCCAGGCTCAAATAGGATTAGGCTGTATCTATGATGTAATGAATCGCATGATACTAGAAAGTGATTGTAACAAAGTAAAATTTGATGAGATGCGCCTGGCATAAAAGCAATTAGAGCGAATACCGGAAACAATAGGAAATATTCCATTTATCATTATCATGGACCGAGGATATCCTTCTACACCTGCGTTTATACATATGATGGATAAAGGTATTAAATTTATCGTACGTTTAAAAAGCAGTGATTATAAAAAAGAATAAAGCAGTCTGTCGGAAAATGATCAATTGGGTCAATCGGATATTCGCAATCCGCTTTCGCTACTTGCTCATAACCGAATAACTGTTCCGCAGTTTATCAGGAGGGGCTTGTACCCCTCCTGATACAAGTAAGTTGAATAATCCGGGGTGAAATCCATCACCTGTCCGGCGTATGGAAATCAATGTTCC